>Ga0210057_1001778_pt1 | contig 32082 bp, 31 predicted proteins | sample CryGeyCG2114_010_2_FD_183968 | JGI IMG/M metagenome (GOLD analysis project Ga0210057, IMG submission 183968) | Groundwater microbial communities from aquifer - Crystal Geyser CG10_big_fil_rev_8/21/14_0.10 (SPAdes) (version 2) | ecosystem: Environmental > Aquatic > Deep subsurface > Groundwater ... | reverse complement strand
AAGTGGAAGAACTCAACCAAATGGTGCTAAACTACCTTGAGAGATATCATTACCACAGACCTCATATAAGTCTTGGGATGAGACCACCTCTCGAAAGATAGTGCCGGATATTTACGGAAACATACCGCAGTTTGAACGTTATTTACCTAGCTGATCAATAAAATTGGTGGTGTAGTTTCCCTGAATCCACAAATATGTGAATATACCAATTATAAGTAGGCAGATAAGAATTATTGTTCGGTAGGTTTCAGTTAGTTTCATAATATGGGTTTTGCTGTAACAACAAGTCGTTTTTGTGCTGTCCAGAGTGGGGTGCAGGTATATAAGGTTAGTATAGTATCTTTGGTTTGTGTTTCAATTGAGACTTCGTTGGGATTAACAATGCGAATATCTGTAACAGAATATTCTATCTTTTGTTTATCCCAGTAGGCAATAATGGTGTCGCCAATGGCGAGTTTGTCAAGATTATAAAATGTTTGAGGCCCAGAAGTGTACTGAAATCGGTGGGCTACAATTACAGTATTACTGCCTTGTGGGGGTGTAGAGGTGTGTGGCCTTCTCCACAAACCTTGGTTGAGAATAGCTGGATTCTCAGATTCAAAAATTTCAGAATCCACCCCTATTTTGGGTATTACGAGAGTATTTGGAATATCGTATATCACGGTATTAATATTATTGATGGTCTCTACTCTTTGAGGAATAGATTCTTCATTTGTTGGGTTGTTAGATAAGGAATATATATAATAACTAATTTCAGGATAAAGCGGAGTAATGACCAGGTAGAGGCCAAGAGCTATAACAACTACAGCAAGAATATCGTTTATTTTTTTATGTATTATTTCGGGCGACATGGGTTCATTATATAGTTTGTTACAGACTGTCGATATAATGATACACATGGATTTACAAATAGTAAGTAAGGATCCTCTAAAAATATTGTATTCTACAAAGAGTGTTGTTAAGCAGGCACGTAGTGTATGGATTGATTATCAAAAAATAGAATCATTTGGCAATGAGATTGAATCAAAAATTAGAGGTGGTTTAGGAACATCAATTGACCACTTCGGAACTAGTCTCCCGCTCAACCAGATGGTGCAGTTAGTTTTTATTGAAGATGTTTTAAATTTTTGTACGTGGTCTCCACAGGGAGGGGTCAGGTGGAGAGTGTCATATCCCATCGGAACAGATCCTAGTACGGGTTGGTATGGTAAGGCAAAGGCTTTTAAACGGGCATTGGATAATAATATTCCTATTCTTGAAGCTATGTACTTAATGGATATGACTAAAGGTAATCTTGAGAAAATATTTAAAGGAGTGGATGACATTATGTTGCCATTAATGTCTAAACGAGTTCAATTACTCCGTGAAGCGGGTACGTTTTTAAAAAAGTATGATGGGCAATTCTTACATGTTATTGAAGATTCAGGTTTTGATGCAATAAACCTTTCAAAAATTCTCATTGATAAGTTGCCTGGGTTTCAAGATAAAACAAAGTATGACGATAGAGATGTCTATTTTTATAAACGAGCCCAAATCTGCGCAAGCGATGTATCTGTAGTAATGCAGGAAAAAACCGGTAAACCACTCTCATCATTATCCGACTTAACAGCGTTTGCCGATAATGCTTTACCGCACTTTATGAGACGGAAAGGTGTTTTGCAATATTCTAAAGAGTTAATAGATACTATTGATTCATATACTCTACTTGAGTCGGGTTCAAAGGAAGAGGTTGAAATTCGTGCAGCAACGATTTGGGTTGCCGAATTGGTACGTCAACAACTTAAAGCATATTCTATTCAAGAGATTGACTATGCAATATGGCAATTAGCGCAAGCTATGCCAGTTGATACAACAATAACCCATCACAGAACATATTCAATATTTTATTAATTGGGGAAAGGTTGATGTGAACTATTCAATGTTTTTACCGTTTTTTTCGAGCCATTGAACACCACTTTCTGTTGCAACAAAGTTTTGTGGCATTATTTCAACGATATATCTCTCGTCTAATGCGGTTGAAAATCCAAAGTGATCTATAATTTTTTCTGCTGTTCGTGTTGCACTCATGGTGTATCGCGTGTATGTATTAAATATATATCAGATATGCATACAAAACGCAAGAAACTCCTCAACCAAGGTGGCTGAGGAGTTTATGGGTTGAATACTGCTATACCTTTAACTTATGGAGCAAATGCCATGAAGTTCTCCAAATTGCCTGGACCAAAAGCGAAAAAAGGTGATTGTTGGTGAAGGCTAGTTGGTGTTGATTCCATCAGGTTATTCCTACCGCTGAATGAAAATCCGCCAGCCTGATGGATGAGTAAGGTGATGACATCAATTTCATAAGGTCTCCTGAGTTTGGCTCCAGGATAGATGAAAATGCCACCTTCATGCAGTAGTCTGTGAATATCTGCAACGAGCGTTCCACTGTAACGCTGACTGTATCTTTGTGTTTTAAGTAGGGTTAGGATATATTTTTGAACCCATGTCTCCCACTTAAAAAGATAGGCGAGATTTGCACTAAGGAGCGTGCCATTTTGGGGAATGTGCACCATAGGATTAATGATCACGAATTCATTTATTTCAGGGTGAAGTTCGAAATGGTGGACTCCGTTTCCAGTAGTATACATAAATACGGTTCGAGTACCGTACATAATGTAACCTGCGGCTACCATATCAGATGGCAACTGGTAAAGATGGGTTACCTCGAATGGTTTAGCTGATGTTTTGCGATAGATACCAAATGTACTACCCAGTAGCCATCCCGTTTCAATATTGCTTGAGCCATCGATTGGATCAAACACGACGATGTATTCGCCTTCACTGAATTGAGGAACAACAAAATCTTGTTCTTCTGAGGCAAACAGGTATACGTTTGTCATTTGGGCGAGGATTCGTTCAAAGATTTGTTCTGCCTCCGCATCGAGTATTTTCACAAGATCTCCATGTAGATTCTCCTGTCCTGTTAGGCCGAGGTGTTGGTCGATTCCAGCTCTTGCAACACTATTTTTTATCAATTTTGCTGCAAGAGCAATTCTTAGGATTAATGTTGAAAAGCTGCCGGATGGGTTTGGGTGCCCGTTTCGAAGATTTCTCTCGCTTTGTATAACGAAATCTTCCAGTAATACCATTGAGTTTTGCTGTGACATCGTTGTCTCCTTGTATTAATGTTGAAAGATATCAAGTTGGGAACGTGCGGATGTTGATCGTACGAAAAATATCTATCAAAGTCAAAACAGTATGATTGAGGTTACGTGACTAGGAAGTAGTAGATGCCGAAAGAATACGGGTACGCAATTGTTGAACAAACGCATATGACCCAAAGAAAATGCCAGAGTACACAACATTACTCATAAGAGTGTTCTTAAAAAATGGAATTGCCATGACGTATGATTGTATTAATCCACTTAATGTTGGTGGGTACAAAAACCCTTGGGCCCATACGCCAAAGTTAGTAACAATGTAAAAAATTATCGATGTTACTAGTGCGCTTCCCAAAACGGTTGGAACTGAAATTCGTCCTTTGATTACAAATCGTCCCCACAACATAATTAATCCAAAAGAGCCATACGTGAATAGCATAGTGTCATGGAACCCTAAAAACATATCAGTAACAATCATAACAATCATGAGTACTGCAAAAGCATATCGTTTCGTGAGGATTGTTCCAGAAAAAAGGGCAATAGCTGTAATAGGTGTGAAGTTTGGTGCGTGTGGCAATAATCGAGCTGCAACACCGATTATTATAAAAAGAATGACAAGAGCGCTAATAGAGTTATTGTTTGTTTTATCCACGATGGGTTGCATTCTCTCGTAGAGTTAAGGGTCTGTCAACGCCCGTTTTTAGCTACTGTTTTAAGATTGTAAAGGGTTTAAGGGAAATGGCGCTGTAGGATACTATTAACCCTATATGAACGACAAGTTGCACGTAAAATTGGTGCACAAGAAGATAATTTTGAGGAACTTGGGGTATTATGTGAGCAGGCTCTTGAATTTCACCACATATTGTTTGATCAGGTACGCACTGGGCTTAGGGTTGCTAGTAACGATATTCTCCCATAAACCTTCTTTGAACCTGTGGTGTCGTACAATACATCAATGATTATTCCTTTGTATAAGCCTATTGGGCCCTCAACGCACGCCTTTGTTAAAAAATTCGCAGACTCTATTGGTAAAATTGCTACCCATACAGGTTCGCTTGATCCATTAGCAGATGGTGTTGTTATTGTACTTACTGATGACGATCGTTTTAGGAAGGAAGAGGAGTCGAGTGTTTCAAAAGAGTATACGTTTAGGGTCTTAGGTGGGTTTAGTACTGATTCTCATGATGTTCTTGGTATTATCTCAAAAACGCTTCCTGTTAGTGTTGATATCTATAATCAGATTGTAGTTAACTTGTCTCATTATTCTGGTACATATTTACAAAAGGTTCCTGATTTTTCTGCACGACGTATAAATGGTGAATCGGCATTTGATTTTGCAAAACGCGGTGAAAAGATTGAAGAAAAGATTGAAGAAGTTTTTATACTAGGACAATCAGTTACTGGTGTTACTTTAGTATCTGAACAGCATTTGTTACGTGATATTACAGATAGGATTTCTTGTGTTAAAGGTAGTTTTCGCCAAGCGGACATTATCAAGGGATGGGAAGAGGTGCTTTACAAAACTGATCGCCAGTTTCCATTAGTTGAGTGTTCAGTTGTTGTGTCAAAACGGATGTATGTTAGAGGTCTTGTTCGTGATTTGTCGGAAGATATTGGTGTTCCACTGACAACGTTATCAATTACGCGGATAAAAAATGGGAAGTATTCCATTGATGACTGTACAGTATTTGAGTAGCTATGATTCATTGCAGACTTTTTGCGCGTGTGCCATACTTAGAGTGATGTCTGATACACCAACATTATTGTCACAAGAGGTTGTTGAAACGTTTCTAACTGCTCATGATGGGTGGGAGTTTGAATCAGGAGAGCGTCTTGTTCGGCAATTTTGGTTTGTTGATTTTTCCGATGCCTTAGCATTTGTTAATAAAGTTGGTGATTTAGCTGTTAAACACGATCATCATCCAGATATTCTTTTACACGATTGGAATAAAGTAACCATTCGTTTATTTACCCACGAGGTAGGTGGGATATCAAACAAAGACATTGCCTTGGCTGGGCAGATCAATAATCTTTTAGAAGGATAATATTTCCCATTTGAAATAGATTTTTGGTAAGATACGTCTTGACGTTGGTGATGGGTCATATATAGTGGTAACACATGGCAAAAACAAAAATAGTAGCAACAATTGGTCCAGCGAGTGAGTCTGAAGAAGTTTTGCGCTCAATGATCATAGCTGGTGTTGATGTTTTAAGATTTAACACAAAACACAATGAACCTGAGTGGCATGGCGAGGTAATTGAACGTGCTCGAAAGATTTCGAAAGAGGAAGAAATTCCAGTTGGGATTCTGGTTGATCTACAAGGTCCTGAAATTCGTATAAATACTCCGGATAAAAAACCTATTGTTGTGAGAAAGGATCAGCTAGTTACATTCTCCATGACAGGTGAAAATGGCGCTGTGCAAGTTCCAACAAAAGAAATATATGGTGCTATTACTGTGGGAGATGTAGTTCTGATTGATGATGGCAAATATATGTTTAATATTGTTGAAGCAGACAAAGAATTTTTTGTTGCAAAGTCGGTTGATGACTATGAGATAGGGAATAGAAAAGGTATGAATATTCCAGGGGTACGTATTGATCTTCCCTCATTAACAGGTAGGGATTTTAAGATGCTTGATATGGCTGAAAAGGTTCAGCCAGATTTTGTTGCACTTTCATTTGTTCGTGATGCTCATGATATTGAAATCCTTCGAAATGAGCTTAAGCAGCGGGATATTAACAGTCATATTGTTTCAAAAATTGAAGGGAAACAGGCGGTTGAAAATATTGAACATATCATTGATCTTTCAGATGCGGTGATGGTAGCACGAGGAGATTTAGGGATTGAACTGCCACTTGAACAAATTACGTACTGGCAAAAGCTTATTATTAAAAGGTGTCGTTTGGCATCAAAACCAGTAATTACAGCAACAGAAATGCTTCAATCAATGGTAGAGAATCCACGTCCAACACGTGCTGAGGTAAGCGATGTATCTAATGCCGTATTTGATGGAACTGATGCAACAATGTTGTCAGGAGAGACCGCAACAGGAATGTACCCATTAAAGACAGTTCAAATGATGGAAACTATTGCAACGTTTAATGAAGGGAAAAACTTCGTACCAAGTGTAAAGTTTTCAGAAACAGCAAATCAAACTCGAGCTATTACCCATGCGGTAATGGATATTGTTGATCAGTCAAAGGATTTTGATATTGACGCAGTAGTTGTATTTACAGAAACTGGTCGAACAGCCAGAGATTTGTCACGATTTAGACCGCATGTTCCAATATATGCAATTACAGAAGATGAAAAGACCAGAAATCAACTAAATCTGTCATATGGTGTGATTCCATACTTAGTTTCCTTACCAGATGGTGTTGTTTTAGAAATTGATAAAGTTATTGCAGTGTTAAAAGAACGAGGAATTGTTTTGTCTGGTCGTAGAGTTATTTTTGTTCACGGGGATCACTGGAAAATTCCTGGGCTTACTAATACCATTACCATTAAAGAGATTCAGTAATCCATGTATGGGAACTAATCGTCAATTACGCAAAATTCAAGATGTGGATATAAGGAACAAGACTGTTTTATATCGTTCTCCGTATGATATTGGTGTTGAAGAAATAGATGGTGAGTTAGTTCTTACTGACGATTCACGCATGGTGGCAAGTATTCCCACACTAACGTACTTACTTGAAAGAGATTGTAAAATTGTGGTGTTAACGTATGTTAAACGTCCCCAAGGGATTGAAGAAAAACTTCGTACTAATCCTCACGCCAAGCATTTATCCGATTTACTTAATCGACCAGTTCAAAAGTTAGATGATTGCATTGGTGACATGGTACGTACTCATATTTCAAACATGAAATCTGGAGATATCGTTATGCTTGAGAATACTCGTTTTTATAGTGAAGATAATGATAACGATGATTCCTTTGCTCGTGAGTTAGCTCAAAATGGAGAAATTATTGTTTTTGATGGTTTCCCTCAAGCACATAGGAGCCAAGCTTCGGTGACAGGAATTATGGGATATTTACCTTCGTATGCAGGATTGTATTTTCAAAAAGAGTATGAAGCATTATCAAATTTGCTTGAAGAAGTGAAGCATCCTTTTACGGTTATTATTGGTGGAGCGAAGATTTCGGATAAAACGGAGGCTATTAACAATCTTTATGAAATTGCAGACTCATTTTTGTTGGGTGGAGGTGTTGCAAACGTATTTATAAAAGCTCAAGGACGAGAGATCGGTGGGTCATATCTTGAAGAACGTTCCATTGATACGAGTGAATCTGAAGATTGGGTGGGTTTTGCCCACGGTCTTTTACAAAAAGATACTGATCTATCACTTCAACAAAAGATTCATGTTCCACAAGATGTGATCATTGGTCAGGTGGATTCATCGGTACGAGAAACTCATGTAATCAGTTTTGAAAGTGATAACACCAAAATATCAAAAACCGAGGCTATTTACGATATTGGTCCGGTGACTTTACAAGAATATATTTCCATTATCGATCAGTCAAAAACGGTATTTTGGAACGGTCCGCTTGGTTTGACTGAAGATGAAAGATTTAATGATGGTTCAATTGCGATCGCAAAAGTGATGGAAAAATCGAGTGCACAAACAATTCTTGCTGGTGGAGATACCATTGATGTGGTGAATGATGTTGCAGACCTTTCAAAATTCTCCCATGTGAGTTTGGCAGGAGGAGCAACGTTAGAGTTTCTGGCGGGTAAAAAACTTCCGGCAGTTGAGTTATTACTTGAATATAGTTAACTCAAAATAGAATGTTTAGGTCACCTAAACCTATTGATAACTTGCTTTTAATGGTCGCGTAGGAGAATATATAAACATGCTCAAACATACTCCCCACGGGTTCACCTTAATTGAAATTCTTATTGTTGTTGGCATCATGGGGTTGTTGTTGGTTTACTCTTTACCGCAATTTGTTGGTTTTAATCATCGATCAACACTCAATTCTGATGCGCAGCAGGTAGTGGAAGGATTTAAGACGGCACGAAGTTTAGCTGTTTCTAATACTCAAGATCAAACGACCGAAGTAGAGAAATATCGTATTGATCTATTACAAGGAACAGGTGATGCCTCAGGGTGCTATCGGGGTTTCCAAACATCACGAGAAGATGTGAATGGTGACCCTATACTTCCAACGTTTGACATTACTGAAATCACATGCCCTGCTGTAATTGAATCAAGTTGGCAAACTGCAACGTATGAAACGACAACCGGAGTTCTTGGTGTTACGGGTGCAACCTCTCCTGCATCATTTGATATATGGTATCCGGGCGAAGGTTTTCGAACAGTAACAATAGATTCATTGGGAAAGGTTTCAAAGAGCGATTTTACAGCGGATACATCGACGCCAACGTGCTCAACCTCATGTAACGCTGTTACCCCCGTTGTTTTTGCAGGACCTACCCCTACGCCGATACCTACTGCAACACCTGTTCCTCTTAATTGTTGGGGGATCGGTGGCGTATGTGACTCAGCGTGTAATGTATCTTCTATCGCAAGTAGAACTGTTTATACAAGTTTTTCCTCTAGTTCTTGTACATTATCTCCGCCTAGCGTGACGTGGAAGCGTTCCGATGGATCATATTCGTCAAATCAGTGCAGCATGCTTATTGAAAGTGATACCAGCATGGGGCAGGTTTACAATTGTCAGTCAACTGGATGTAGTTCAAGTCAAGCGTGTTGTTATGAATTGACAGGTAATTCAATAGCTGGGTATCTCCCTACTACAGGTAACACTTACTACAATGGTGTGTCATGTTCAACGAGTACAAGTGCCATTCCTTCTACACTTACCAATGCCAGCGAATCATATAATTCGTTAATTAAACATACTATTACAACCGGGAACACCTTTACCTACAGTGGGGCTGTCACACGATACAACGGTAGCGGTTTTTGTTCGGTAGATGGAAGTGGAAACTGCCATAAGCTCTCTGGACAAAGTAGTTATTATCCAGGAGATGCAACGTGTACCCTCTATGTATCACCATTTCCGAGCAATTATTATAGTAATTCAGAATCATGTACATGGTATTAAAACTTTGCAAACACAATACAGGATTTACCCTCATTGAAAGCCTCGTTGTTATTGTAATCATTGTTCTAACTCATGGATCTTAATAAGTTGATCATCTATGAATTATATGTTGATAAGTTTGCAGGTGATTTTAAGGGTCTTACTCGTAAACTTTCATACCTTTCTGATCTTGGGGTAAACACACTATTAATTTTGCCGCATTATCCTTCACCAATGATTGATGGGGGGTATGATGTTTCAAACTATAAAGCTGTTCGGTTTGAACTAGGAGATCTAGAGGAGTTTGAGGAGTGTATGGTTGAATGTGAAAAACGAAATATTCGCGTTATTGTTGATCTTGTTCTTAACCACACTTCGATTAGGCACCCGTGGTTTATTGATGCTAAAAGTTCTAGGCAGTCGCAAAAAAGAGATTGGTATTTATGGGGTAGTGATAGGTCACGGCTCAAAGAATCAAGAAATGTGTTCCCACGTTTAAAACCCTCTAATTGGATATACAGTGAACCAACAGACAGTTATTATTACGCAACCTTTTACCCGCAGCAAGCAGATTTAAATTGGGATAATCCTCAGGTGTTTGAAGCTTTTGTTGATATTATAAAGTTTTGGCTGAGACGTGGGGTTTCAGGGTTTAGGCTTGATGCGGTGTCGCACATGATTAAGCGTGAACATTCCGAAAGTGTGAACGAACCGGAGGTACACAATATTATTAAGCGGTTACGATTGTGCTTGGAAGAGCATAATCCGGAAGTGATTTTATTGGCAGAAACGTCCGGTACTCATAAGGACGCATATTCATATTTTGGAAATGGCGATGAGTGTCATCTGGTGTTTAACTTTGGAATTGCTGCCGCATTATTTTCAAAATACATTATGGGTGAAAGTGAAATGTTTGCAGCCTATAAGGCTGACGTTGTCCATGTTCCTGAAGGTTGTGCGTGGGCCGTTCATCTGAGAAATCATGATGCACTGTCATTTAATCCATTGCCGATTGATGACAGGACGAAAATTATATCAATGATTGATCCACACCATGATTTTGAGTTTATGAGAGGAAACGGTGTCTCTATGAGAATGGGGTCAATCCTTGATAGTGAACAAATAATAAAAATGTATGCAGATTTATTTAGTCTTGAAGCTGCTAAGATTATTTACTATGGTAGTGAGATTGGGATGAAGAACGAAGTATTTTATAAACATCCACGAGACACGCGAGAATATGTACGGGGTGATTTTGATTGGGAATTAGCTCAATCACAAAATGAAGATCCACATTCAATACTTTCTTTAGTCAAAGCTAGAATTAGCCAAAACAAATAGGTTGATTATTTCTTTTTATATCTATAAGATAATCATATGAGAAGAACGTCATTGGCAGTTATCATTGCTTTTGTGCTGTTTATGGGTAGTGGTGTGAGATCTGTTACTGCTGAACCTGGTGATGATGCTTTACAAAAAGAACGGGTGGACCTACAGGCTACACTTGGGGCTAAGCGTGAAGAGGCGACTGTGACAGTTGCTGCAAAAAAAGAAGAGGTATTACAAAAGATAGAGGATGTTGTTAAAGAGTCTAAGGATAGATACGTTAAACATCTTGAATCGCTCATCTCTCACTTGTCTTTGATTAGAACTCATGTTTCTGAAAGGGTGTACCTTACCGATGAGCAAAAACAAGAGATATATAGTGAAGTCGATACTCTCTCATCTCGTTTAGATGAGGTAAAGCTAATGGTTGAAGAAGCTAAGTCTAGAGATGATGTGCATGTTATTAAGGATACAATGTCATCTTTGTGGCAAGAGGCTCGTTTAGTAAGAAATAGAGCAGTGGGATATATTCTTGTGGGTAGGTATCAAGAACATGTAAATAAAGCCGAGGAGGTTGTGGTACGGATACAAAATCGAATTGAAGCTATTCAGGATGAAGATGTCGATGTGTCAGGAGTTACAGACGCATTATCTGCATTTTCGTCCGAACTTTCAATTGCCAAACAAAGTATTGCACGTGCAAAGACTACATTTGAAACTATGTCAGAAGGCCAAGAGTTTGAAACAGGAATAGGGTTGTTGGCTCAATCCAGAGACGACCTTTATATTGCCGGTGGGTTACTTAAAAAAGCTGTTGAATCATTGATTACTATTACTCAATAATATGAAAACATACACTACTAATGCTTCAGGTTTTGCTTTACTAGAGATTCTTGTGATGGGATTTGTTGTTGCCATTTTTGTTGGTGGTTATTTTGTTTTATCTTCTTCAAATAACGCATTAGATTTGAGTATTAACGATAGTTCTTATTCTACGGTTGTAAGCACACCTGAGGATGAATTTTCAGCTTCTGGCGATGGTCAGAGCTTGCCTTTGCCCACAGTGGTTCCACTTGATGTAAATTCGTCTGATAAGGAAACGGTAGATCTTTCTAAAGAAGTAAATTCCTTGTTAGGTGAAATTAACCAGTTGGATTCTATAGACAAAGATTTAAATTTACCTGACGTAGATTTTTCCCTCTCGTTCTAACGTAGAATTTTCTTATTCAACTACAAAGCATATTTTTGAGACTTCAGAAATAGCAACCGTTACAAGAGGATCTTTTTGGTTGTCACGTATTGTAGTACAACTTTGGTATGTCTCATCTGTACTAATACCACAGTTTTGCATACAGGCAAGTGAAACCCCACAGCTATCTACACAGCTTTGTGCATTTTCGTCAGCAATTCCCGTACATAATGTATACTGGGCATCAATAGGTGCAATGTTTTGTTCTGCGTTCCCAATTATTGTTCGCGCTTTGTCAGCGATGTCTTCAGTACAAATATATATTTGTGTGGTAAATGTTGCAGTAATTTGAATATTCTGTGGAATTGGTGTGTTAGTTGGTAGTGGTGTAGATCTAGGTGGAGTAATGGTGGGTAGCTGCATAATAGGTTTGTTACTAGGTGTTTTGTTAAGGTTAGGGGTCGGGGAATTGTAAGGGATAATGGTAACCATAGGTGTGGTTTCAGGGGGGAGAGTTGGATTTACAGTTGGTTGTGGTGAGAGGTCGAATGAAAATGTTTTATCAAACCACATGTTTGCAAATACCATAAACCCTCCTGTTGCAAGTAATCCAATCCCAACAACCAGAGGTATTTTTGAGGTCATCTTCTTACTATAATGAGTTTAATTCTCAAACGCAATGAAAGGTTATTGGTGTCGTTGCGAAGCTTAAGTTCATCATGTAGTATAAAATCTGATGGCAAACCTAAAGTCGCTTGATATAAAGCCATTACCAAAACCACTAGCATTAAAGGACCTTATTGGTCCAAGTTTTATTATTTTAGGTTTAGGATTAGGAAGTGGTGAGGTTATATTGTGGCCATACTTATCGTCACATTACGGATTGGGGATAATCTGGGGAGCATTATTTGGTATCACTATCCAGTTTTTTATTAATATGGAAGTTGAAAGATATGCTCTTATTAATGGCGAAAGTATTTTTGTTGGTTTTGCACGTATGGCGAGATGGCTACCGTTGTGGTTTATTCTTTCTACATTTTTAGGTTTTGGGTGGCCAGGAATTGGTTTGGCAGGTGCCACAGTTTTAGCGCATATTTTTGGGGTAAGTAGTCCTACTATTATTGCAGTCATAATTTTTCTCATTATTGGTTTGATTTTGAGTTTTGGTAAGGTTTTATATACAACTGTTGAAACATTACAAAAATGGTTGATTGGTATAGGAGTTCCTGCAATTTTTTGTATTACCTTGTTTTTAGCGCATCCAGTTGATTATCAGGCACTCGCCTTAGGTATTGTGGGTTCTGGCGACGGATTTCAATTTTTACCTGAAGGAATTGTACTACTTACATTCCTTGGTGCATTAGCATACTCAGGTGCCGGTGGAAACTTGAATCTTGCACAGTCGTTTTATGTTAGGGACAAAGGTTACGGCATGGGAGCGTATGCACAAAAGATTACTAGTTTGTTTAGATCCGGAGAGAAACAACAGAAGGTTTCTTTAACAGGGGCTACTTTTGATCCAACCCCCAAAAACATCAAGCGCTTTAATCAGTGGTGGCGAGTGGTAAATATTGAACATGCTGTTGTATTTTGGGCTTTGGGATTATCGACGATGTTACTCCTTGCATTGTTAGCCTATACGACTACGTATGGAAAAGGTGTGGATACTGAAGGAATATCATTTGTGCTTGAGGAGGCTTATGTTATGGGTGTTAAAACACTCCCTGTTGTAGGAACCATTTTTTTGGTTGTGATTGGAGTTATGCTTTCGGCAACTCAGCTTACTGTTCTTGATTCAACAAGTAGAATAATAACTGAAAACATTGCTCTATTGTGGAGGTCAGAATCCCCACGTATTTCTTTGATCTACTATATTGTGTTGTGGATTCAGATATTATTCGGAATAACAATTTTCTTGCTAGGGTTTAATCAGCCACTTACCTTAATTATTCTTGGTGCTGTGATAAATGCTTTTGCAATGTTTGTGTATATTGGACTTTTATTACGATTAAATAACACAAGGCTTCATGCATCTTTACGTCCAAGTCTAATTCGTAATTTCATATTGATAGGAGCATTCATATTCTTTGGTGTTTTTAGTACAATAACCATTGTTCAATACTTTAATGGAGCGTAATGTTAAATGATAACTCATGAACACTATGAATCAGACTATGCCTGGATTTACTCTGATTGAGATACTTTTTGTTATTGCTCTCATGGGTAGTCTTTTTGTTTTTTTGTTACCTTCATATTTAGATTTTAATGATCGGGAATTGGCGCGAAGTGAAGCACGAACATTGGCAGATGGGATTAGAAGAACCTTTGAGTATGCAACTGGAGGGGTTCAGAATGATTCAAGTCATACGTTGTTCTACCAGTTTTCATTAATTCACAATGAAGCAGATCCGGCAGGAGAATATCGAGGATATGCTATTAATACTCTCGATTCGTCAAAAAGTGTACAAACGAGCGATCTTGATAAAAATGAATTTTCGTGTAATGTATGTCTAACAGGAAGTGAAAATCTTGTAAATGTTCGTGTTCCCTCAGGAATAATTGAAGATGTTTCGAGTTTTCCCGTTACCTACAGTGTTTGTTTTCCTGGCCAAGGGTCGTATGGAGTTACTCTTAATAGAAGTGGTGGGGTTACTCTGAGTGGATTTTCCGAAAACACTTGTTCTTGTAACCTATTGGGTTGCTAAATAGCGTATACTATAGTGGCATGTATTAACGGAATGTAATGATTATGTTTAATAAACGGCTTAATTTATTTCAAATCTGGAACTCAAAAGCAAAAAGGTATGATGAGTTTTTGACAAAAGAAGGTGATGTGTATCAGCAGGAAGTTAATTGGCCTGCATTAAAAGGTTTAATTGGCGATGTTTCAGGGAAGACGGTTCTGGATGCCGGGTGTGGAAATGGTCTATATACACAATTGCTTCATACCATGGGGGCTCAGGTTTCGGGTATAGATATTGCCAGCAGTTTGACTGAAATTGCTCAGACGAGATACCCAGAAATTTTTTTTGATATAGGTGACTTAACGAATGATCTTCCATATCAAACAAACACCTTTGATCTTGTTTTTTCAAAAATGGTACTCATGGATATTCCGAGTATAGAAAATACGGTAGCTGAGTTTTATAGAGTCCTTAAACCTCAAGGTGTTTGTGTTATTTCAATTCTGCACCCATTTTACCCACTTTATTACATGTTTAAAAATAAATGGACTAGTGAACCTACTGGTAAATTTGAAAATGTGAAACAATATCATGATGAAACCTTTACGACAGCTTTTTATAAACACATTAAGCTCGAAATTCCTGTCTGGACGCGGTCTCTTGAACACTATATTAATACATTTACTAAACGAGGGTTTGGTGTAAAAGAAATTAATGAACCAAAAATGAGTAGTGATTTCTTAGAAAAATACCCGGAATATCAGGAACGGAGTGAAATTCCTATTATATTAAACATCAAGTATATTAAGCATGTATAATGTCATTTAATGGGTAGAAAAAAAATCGTTAACACAAGGGGGGTGAAATCATGAAAATATATTTTACAGCTTCGCTTTCGGCTAAAGAAAAAGACCAATCAATCGGTGAGGTGTATTCAGAAATTGTTGAAAAACTTGAACAGTTGGGTCATACGGTAATTGCTGATCACGTTCTTGATCTTGACTTAGACTTTGTAGAAAAAGTTGATGATGAATATCGTGTCAACTATTACCGAACAATGCTTAAAAACATTAATGAAGCAGATATTGTGTTTGCTGAAATGACACACTCAAGTTCGAGCATTGGACACGAGGTAACTCTTGCTCTCGAGAAAAATAAAGCTGTCATCATAGCAACTCAAACTGGGGAGATCCCACAGATTTTTAAAGCACTAAAGGATCAGCAGGTATATTTTATTGAGTATAAAGAGACTTCAGAGCTACTTAATCGCCTAGAAGAAGAGTTAGACCTTGTTAAAGAAGGTGAGGATATTAGATTTAACTTTTTAATTCCACCTAGTATGGTTGATTATTTGGAGTGGGTTTCAAAACAACGTCGAGTACCAAAGTCAGTCTTTTTAAGAAATTTAATTAGAGGAGAAATGGAAAAAGATACTGACTACGGAAGTAGTTAAAAGATTTGCATATCAAGGTAGTACCCGTGCATCTGACATGGGCGTTATTTTTGTTTTTGTTATTCCATTTAATCTCTATGATTTATCCATCCTGTGTGATGTTATTCGCGTTTTGTAACTGGTCATACGCATAAGCGTATGGAATGTTTATTTATCTATATAATCAAGTACGTTTATCTTTGATAAGAGTTGGTAAAGTACCGTATTATAAATAAAGGGTTTTCCCTTTGCTGTAGGCGTGTTATAACTATACTATATGGGAAAAAGGTCGCCACTCGTTATTGACTATCTTGCTTTTATTTTTCGATTTGTAGCAAAGATAATTGCCTTGACTTTGATATACTCACTTTCCGCAAAAACGGGGGCTGAAGTTTTGGCAATGTTAGTACTAATGTTGGGGGAGGTTTATCATGTCGTTGTGCTTGCAATTTCGGTGGTTTATCCTCAAAAAAGATCTTTTATCTATTCTATTGTAGGAGTTCTTGATGCCGTATTGTTATGTGGAGGATTATGGTTTTTAGGAAATGTAACATCAGATGCATACTTATTGGTGTTGTTTATTCTTATACCTTTGGTTATGACTGGAGGGTTATGGCCAGCATTAGTAACCTCAATCACAACAGTATTAATCTATGGTTACCTCATGACTCAGCTTCATGTTGAACTATACATACAGATTCTACGTACAGTTATTATGGTTTATGGGCTTATTCTTTTGGGGTTAATTTCAGAATGGTATCATCAAAACTTTACAGATATTCAGCGGTTGAATGAGCAAGATATTATCAGGGAACGTGCCAACGCTGTTCGCGAAAAATTTACCATTGTTGCCTCTCATAATCTTAAAACACCACTTTCTTCAATAAAGGAAAGTTTTGGTTTAATCAAAGATGGCCATGTAAAAAAAGAGGGTGTTGATGATGTTATCCGCAAAATGGTTTCTCATACGAGTGAACTTGAAAGATTTATGGAACAGCTATTACGGTTGAGTGCAATTAACACAGTAATTCCAAAAGAGGAAAGGAGTACCGTAGATCTTCAGAGTATTATCTCGTCCGTTCGAGATTTGTTTAGTCCCCAGATAAGCCAAAGAGACATTGAGTTTATTCGTGAAGGTGAAACAGGGAGAGTGATGATTACGGTAAACGATCGTTTATTTAGAGAAGTATTTATTAATCTGATTGATAATGCAATTCGCGTTGTGAGTGACGGGGGTGTTGTAGCGGTGAAGGTTGATATTAATAAAACAGATGTTAAGATCCATATAGCAGATAACGGTCCAGGTGTTTCAAAAGAGGTTCTTCCATATATGTTTACTCAATTCAATCGTGTGGGGGAAGAACTTCAGGAAGGTGAGTGGTCTGGGCTTGGATTATATATTGCAAAATCGATAGTAGAAGCGCATGAGGGTACAATTTCTGTTGAGAGTGCACTTGGTGTTGGGACATCGTTTACTATTTCGCTTCCTGTTACAACAGAAAATAGTTATTAAATACAATTATGTAGATAAATTCTAACAAACAAAGTTCTCGATCTATTCAAGATAGTCTTTGAGTTTACGTGCCCGTGTTGGGTGTTTAAGTTTACGCAGTGCTTTTGCCTCGATTTGGCGAATGCGTTCACGGGTAACACCAAAGTCTTTTCCTACCTCTTCTAGCGTTCGGCTTCTACCATCTTCGAGCCCAAATCTTAGTTCAAGAACTTTTCTTTCTCGAGGAGTAAGGGAGTCAAGAACATCGCGTACCTGCTCTTTGAGTAGCTCTGCACTTGCAGCATCATCAGGAGACATTACCATTTCATCCTCAATAAAATCACCAAGGGATGAATCATCGTCGTCTCCAACCTTTTTTTGTAGACTTGTTGGCTCTTGAGCAATTTTAATAATTTCCCTTCCTTTTTCAGGTTCAAGACCCATTTCTTTTGCTACTTCTTCAGGTTCGGGTTCTCGACCAAGTTCTTGTGCCATACGGCGTGAGATTCGGTGGAATTTGTTTATTGTTTCAACCATATGAACAGGGATTCGAATGGTTCTGGCTTGGTCTGCAATTGCGCGGGTTATTGCTTGTCTAATCCACCATGTTGCATAGGTTGAGAATTTGAAACCTCTGCGCCAGTCATATTTTTTAACTGCCTTCATAAGACCCATGTTTCCTTCTTGAATAAGATCAAGCATAGATAATCCTCGTCCGAGGTATTTTTTAGCAATTGAAACAACCAATCGAAGGTTTGATCGTATAAGAAGTTCGACGGCCTCTTCGTCACCTTGTTCGACTCGTTTAGCAAGTGCGACTTCTTCGTCTTTTTTAAGGAGATCCACTTTACCAATTTCGGTAAGATACATGCGAACGGGATCTGAAGCATTCTTTCGTACACGCTTGGCTAGATCATCAAGTTGTTCCTGAAGGGTCTTTTTAGGTGTTTTCTCTTTAATCTCTGCTTTTGATTCGAGGACTTCAATACCTTTATCGAGTAATTTAGCATATAGCTTGTCGAGATCATCAATATTTTTCTCTGCTTCTGGGAAAACAGATAGAATATCCTCATTCACAAGGTAACCTTGTTTTTTACCTTTTTTTATGAGAGATGTGAGTTTAGTGTTTTGTGGTTCTTTCTTTACCTTTGGCATAAATCTAGGTTATCCCAGGACTTTTAACTGATTTGTTAGCTCTCGCAATTCAGACAAGTCCTCTTTCGTAGGTTCAATACTTTTAGCAATTGTAGCTACACGTGCCTTTATTTGATTCCTGCGAATACTGGTAACAATTTGCGACAAATGAGCTATATACGAATCATTGTTACTTATCATTGTACCAAGGTCTTTTAAAAGCAACAAATCTGCGCATTCTTTCTCATTTTCCTCGAGCTGATCAATAAAAGAACCTACGTCAATTCTACCATGGTCTATCAAGTGGGAAAGAAGCTTATCTGAGAGTGAAAGAAGGGGGTGGGAGGTGTCTGTAACAGATAGCGGTTTTAGAATGTTGATTATTACAGTATTTTCTTGTAGGCTATCGGGTAATTGCAATAAAGAAGATATTAACGTTTCCCACAGGAGACGGCCTTTGGTTGATTTTTGTTTCTCGGAAACTGGGGGGGGGGGGGGGTTTTTTTGTGGTGAACTACCTTTGTTGAGTTCTCGTTTAAGACTATCGATACTTATATCCACGGCTGTTGATAACTGTCTGAGGGCAGATTCCTGATCGATTGCATTATCAATAACCTTGATGAGTGGCAGGACTGCATCTGCGACATGTTTTTGAAAATGTGGTTTGTGTGGGTCATGGGATTTTTTACTGTGCCTGATTGCAAATTCAATTGCATCTTGATTTTCAAAGAGTTCTTTTTTGGTAACTTCTGGGTTATTAGCAAACGCTTCGTCGGGATCTTTTCCCTGGGTAAGGGTTGCGACTTTAACTTCCATACCTTGTGATAGGGCGGTTGCAATTGAGCGAAATGTTGCATCAATACCGGCAGTATCATTATCAAGCAATAAAAGGATTCTTGATGTACTTTGCTTTAAGATACGAACATGATCCTCGGTAAGAGCTGTCCCTAAAGGCGCAACAACATTTTTAATATTATGACTAGTAAGACTAATTACATCCATTGTTCCTTCAACAATAATTACGTAATCAAGTTGAAGGATTTTTTCTTTTGCCTGAAATAATCCATACATAAGGTTTCCTTTTTTATAGAGCACCGTTTCGGGCGTGTTAATATATTTTGCCGTTTCTTCTTTATCGAGAGCGCGGGCAGTAAATCCAACGACACGACCAATCCGATCGGTAATAGGAAATACAATTCTGTTTCGGAATCTGTCGTACCATCCACGCCCACCTTCTTTTGAGATAGCAAGGCCCGCATCTACTAGTACTTTTTCTGTGTGACCTTTTTGTTGCAGAAATTCACCCGTTTGATTCCATGAGTTTGGTGCATAACCAATTCCAAACTCTGAGATTTCTTCTAGGGAAAGATTTCTAGATTCAGTAATATATTTATAAGCAAGGGATGTTTTATCAGAAAGAAGTTGTGTCTGAAAATATTCCGTTGCGTCAGAAAGTGCTTGATACAAACGTTTTTTGTCATCTGACTGAACGAACGCACCTTTTTCAAGTGGAATATGGTACATCTCAGATAAAAGTTCAAGTGCTCCCAAAAAATCTATTCCCTGTTTTTCCATCACGAACGAAATTACATCGCCGCCTTTATCACATCCAAAACAATGCCAGGTTTGCCTATCGGGGGAAACAAAAAAACTTGGTGTTTTTTCACCATGGAATGGGCAAATGCCCCGAAGGTTTTTACCGGTGCGTTTAAGTTCAATACTTTTTGAGATATGTTCAACAGTATCAACTGCTTCTTTAATTTTTTGTGCGTTGTCCATATCTTTATTCTATCAAGGTTTAGTTCTACTCTGTACGGATGTGCTACACCCCTATACAATGACATGATGAATTATTGGAGTCATTCCATATCCGATGTTCTTAATTATGTTGACTCAGACGCAAATAATGGATTAACTTTAATAGAGGTTCGAAAACGGATTGAGAAATATGGGCACAACGAATTGCCAGATGAAAATCGTGACGGATTTGTGGCGTTAATCCTTCGGCAGGTACAAAGCCCATTAGTAATGGTTCTTTTCGCTGCTCTTGCAATTACGGTTTTTATCGACGAACTTATTGATAGCGTTGTTATAGGTGCAGCGATTTTTATTAATGGGGTGTTGGGTTTTGTCCAAGAGTACAAGGCTCAAAAGGCTGTAGAAGAGCTCAAAAAACTTGGTCAGGCACAAGCGCGCGTTGTTCGCGAAGGGATTGTTACTGAAGTGCCAACAAATCAGGTAGTACCAGGGGATATACTTTTTTTGGAAGCTGGACAGATTGTTTCTGCCGATGCTCGGATTATCGAATCGTTTGGTTTAAAGCTAAACGAAGCGTTGTTAACAGGTGAATCACGGTTGTCGGAAAAAAATACGCAACCAGTTTCTAGTGATGCGGTAGTAAATGATCAGCTTAATATGGTTTTTTCTGGTACAAGTATTGTCGATGGTAAGGGTCGTGCTGTTGTTGTATCAACGGGGCTTTTATCTGAAGTTGGTAAAATTGCCCATGAAGTGTCGGTTGTTGTTGATCAGAAAACGCCACTTCAAAAACAATTACATAGATTGAGTATGTATTTACTAGGAGCTGTTGGGGTGATTACAGTGAGTATTTTTTTTCAAGGTGTTTTAACTAGTAAACCGATTTATGACATGTTTTTGTTTACTTTGGCACTTGCAGTTTCTGTTGTTCCAGAAGGTCTTGCTATCTCGGTTACGGTTGCTCTTGCGGTTGGGATGCATAGAATGGCAACGTCAAAGGCAATTGTAAAAACATTACCAGCCGTTGAGGGACTTGGGGCAATAACTGTTGCAGCCATTGATAAAACGGGAACTCTTACTGAAAACACTTTATCTGTTACCTCTCTCTATTCTGCACATGTCATGTGTGATACTCGTGATGAACTATTAAAAATTGATGTTTCTGGTTTAGTTAGTAGGGTTCTGGCATTAGCAAACAGTGCTCAAAATCACAAAGACTTTGCTTCTGATTCTCTAGATGTTGCCTTACTTGCATGGTTACAAGATAAAGGCATCTCATACAAAGACATTCGTGAAGAGCATCTGGTAATTGATGAAATACCTTTTTCGTCGGCGTATGTGTTTTCTGCTGCTATGACGCAAATAAACAATGAAAAGTGTGTGTATATGAAGGGTAGTCCTGAATCAGTATTAGCGTACTGTACCCAGGAGGCTGTTGGTGATTATGTCCATACGATGGGTAATAACGTCAGGGAAGACATTCTTGAGCAGGCTGGTATTATGGCCCGTAACGGCCTGAAACCAATCGCACTCGCATATGTTGATGTAGGTTCATCATATACCGAATTATCGGTTGATTCGATGCCTTCTGATTTTGTATTTGTTGGACTGGTTGGTTTTTCAGATACTATTCGTGATCAGGCAGTATCATCGGTTTTGTCGGCCTATACCGCTGGGATTCGTGTCATGATGCTTACCGGAGACCATAGTTTAACAGCATCAACTATTGCAAATCAGGTTGGAATTCATAATCATCAAGAGGTACTTGAGGGATCTGAGATTGACTCATTGTCGGACGAACAACTCATGCAACAGTTGGAACGTATAAACATTTATGCGCGAGTGACTCCCATCCATAAATTAAGGATAGTGACGTTACTTCAACAAATGGGTGAGGTTGTTGCCATGACTGGAGATGGAGTTAATGATGCGCCAGCTCTAACTCGTGCAGATATTGGTGTGGCTATGGGGATTGGCGGGACAGATGTCGCACGTGGTGCTTCGGATATGATTATTTCAGATAATAATTTTGCAACAATTGTAACGGCAATTGAAGAAGGTCGAACTATTTTTGATAACCTCAAAAAAGTTGTTTTGTATTTAATGTCCACAAACGTAAGCGAGGTGTTTCTTGTTATAGGTGCACTCCTTTTGGGTGCGCCATTACCTTTGTATCCTACGCAGATTCTGTGGTTAAATCTTATTACCGATGGGCTTCCTGCAACGGCTCTCATATTTGAACCAAAAGACAAAGATGTACTGTTAAGAAAACCACGCAAAGCAACAGATTTTATTATAGACCGAATTGCCATTTTTAGAATTCTAGTATTAGGACTAAGCATGGCTGGTATGTGTCTTGTTGTGTTCGTGGTGTTTTTACCGTTACACGGTGTTGATTACGCACGTACGATGGTATTGCAAGTTGCAGCGATGACACAGCTGGTCAACGCTATTAACGTTAAAGTCGGGATTGGTTCAATCCTGACGACATCGTTAAGAAATAATGTATTTTTAATCGGATCATTGATGGCATCGCTATTATTCCAGGTATCTGTTATTACGGTACCTGTATTCCAGACCCTGTTTAGAACGGTATCCATTTCATGGGGGGACTGGGGGATTGCAATTGGTGCATCACTTTTGATTCTTGTTGTTAACGAGGTGTGTGGTTGGATTGTTCGAAGGCGAGATACTGTAAGTGAGAAAGCTACTATTGTTTAACGGTAAAATTAAATTCCTGAGGTTTGTCTTTTTTAGGTTTTTCTGATGAAGTTTTTTGCTGTTTTTGTGGAAGTGTATGTGTAGCAAGCGTAATAAGAATAACGCCGAGCAATAATCCAAGGATGAATACGAGAGTCATATTGAGAGGGTTTTGGCTAGTTGTAGAGGTGGTTGTTGTATCAAAAGCTCCCAAAACGGGATTAATAGTTGGTTCAATTGGAGCTTGTGAAATTGCGACTTGAAAAGGTACAGCATAGGGAATGTACTGAATATTGGGATTGAAGCCTTGTGGGTTTTGCATACCTATCGTTGGAGTTGGTGAAGGGGAGAGTATTGCCTGAAAGCTTCCTGAAGCTGTATTTTCATTAGTGGTTGTGTTTGTTTGCCCAAGGGGGGAGAGTGTTGAAAATGTTCCCGCTGAAGTTTGATATTGACCATCTGAATTTTCACCATTAATACGGTACAGATACGTGGTGTCAGGCTCAAGCTGCAAAATAGTAATTTCATGTTTTGCTAAATAGTCTTGAGACCAGGGGGTATTTTTCCAGACTCCATCAGGTCCAGCGTACGAAATATATCCTTTGGTATGGGGAGATGTGTTCCATGAGATTGTAGCTGAATTTGTACTTCGGGAAACAAATGCCCCGAAAATATCAATGCTGTTGGGTGCGCCAAAAATAATTGAGGGTAGGAGGAGCCCAAAAATTACCAAACCTGCAGTGTGTGTCAGTATACGCATTAGATTTATTATACAAGACGTATTAGGGTTTGATAAGTCGTCTAATCCAGCTTTATCGCACATTCGTATGGTATTTATAGCAACTTCATATGGTAGAAAAAGTATGATTTGTCATTAGTGTCACTATTCTTTATACTTAGGGGGTAATTGTTTTAATAATAACTAATAAGATAGAAAAGGTTGGATTGGTAAATATAACAAACCATGAAAAAAGAATTATTCGTTTCTGATATCAAAAGCTCAATTGGTTTTGTTGGTGAGACGAGTTTATTGGTGGTTGAAAAAGACGAAAAGCAAACCAAAAACGGTAAACCATATCTAATTTTAAAACTGCGTGATTCATCGGGGGATATAAGTGCCAAAGTCTGGTCAGATGCATTAGGGAGTGTCGGAGATGTGGGTGTGGGTGATGTATCTCTGGTCACATTTGAAGTTGGAGAATATCAGAATAAAGCTGATTTAACGGTTTTAAAGATGACAAAACTGACTGAGTATGATGAGGAGGATTTTCGTTTGAAAAGAGATGACATAGATTTTAGAAAGCTTGAGTCCGATCTTTCCAAATGGGTAGATGGAGTTAGAGATTTTAGTTTACAAAAACTTTTACGATCATTTTTTGACGATAAGGATTTTTATAAGCTGTATTCTACCTATCCTGCAGGAGAGCGAACCCATCATACGTATCGGCATGGTTTGTTACAGCACTCGATTGAGGTAGTAACGATTGCAGAAGGCATGTTTGAGCTTCACCCGGATATGCATAGGGATTTAATCATAACAGGTGGGTTGCTTCATGATATTGGGAAATTATATGAATATTCTCAAGATGATTTGGGGGTTATTGGTTGGACTGTTGAGGGGCGTATGTATGGACATGTTGTTTTAAGTTGGCTTGAAATTCAAAAACGTATTTCATCTGAAATGTCTATGGATATTACTAATCGTTTAGCCAATCTGATTTTATCTCACCAAGGTAAGCTAGAGTATGGAAGTCCTGTAGTCCCTCGCACCAGGGAGTCGTTGGTACTTTCCCTTGCTGACAAGGCATCTATGGATCTTGATATTGCCAGGAGTATGTATAAAGAAGCTGTTGAAGGTGAGGATTTCACAGAATACAATCGTTATCTGGGAACTGATCTTTATATTGGGTAAGGTATTACTTTACGTACTCTGGACTAATCGCTGGAACATAGGCAACCCAGTCAATTGTTCCGCCTGATGATAATGTTGCAACACCTGTAAATACCCACACTGGTTGAATAAAATCACTTTCAACATAGGGATTTAAATAGGCAAGGTACGAGTCGTGAGTAATTATTTCTTGAATTTCGGGTGTTCCACCAAAAGAATCGAGTGGTCCGAGACTACTATTTCCTACATAAACAATAAACGATTGTGGGGATTGTTGAATATTTTCCCATGCTTGCTGGCTTGTAATAATTGGATATGTTGTTGCAAGATCGCGTTGGAATTTCCAGTGGGTATGTGAAAATAACAATGTTTGTGTACCAGGATTTTCAGTGGTTGTACCTTTATTAGTAACAACAGTATTTGTTAATCCTTCAATATAGTTGGGTGACACAAATGGAATAGTAAGCTCAAGATTTCCAATCGCATAGGTCACGGGGTCTCTTGATAAGTCGATTCGTGCTGCCGTAGCATCACTAATGAGTGATGTTGGGGTGAATCGTTGATTTTTATACGTAAGGAGGTTTATGTCTCTTTTTGAGTTTGCTAAATCGTCTGCAAATCCACCAAAGATTCCATGTTGAGAAAAAACGGTGTTGGCAATAGATTCAATTTGGGAGCGGCTACTAAAACTACTTCCGACAAATACACTCGTATCAGCTCCGTAGTTATATTCATATGTAAAATTTAGGGATTGGGCATTAACTTTTAATGTTTTGTTTGGCGAGGTCCACACATTTTCAGTGGTAGATAGTTTTTGTGGATCGCCATTAAATCCAAAAGTTGCCGCAAGATTTTTTGCGCGATCCTCACTTAAAAACCCGTACGGTGCTTTAAGGATAGGGTATACGTTAACGATTCCAGGTGATGCAGGAAGGCTGGCGCGGTACAGGTCAAGCTGAATACTATATGTAGGTTTTAAAATGACAGGCTTAGTGTTTATAACCAATGGTGGTAATGGTCCAAAGGCTGCAATGGCAACGGGAGCAGGCGTAGTTGGAGTTTGTTGAGGGAAAATAAACCCATATACCAAATATACAGTTCGGGCAAGAATTGCAACAACAATAACTGTTCCAAATACCTTTACGACTCGTCTAAATAATGCTGAGGTTTGAGTTAAGGTCATAAATTAAGTATAGCGCAAGTAGTTGTCTCTATTTGAAATAGTATAAAGTGGCAACTAAAGGTGCTAGTGTAGGTTTAAAATTAGCTTACATCAGAATGATTTGTTGTACAATGTGGACATGGAAAATGTACGCGTTCGAATTGCTCCAAGTCCAACAGGTATGGTTCATGTGGGGAATACACATGCAGCCTACTTTAATTATGTGTTCGCCAAAAAAAACAATGGTACGTTTATTGTGCGCCTTGATGATACTGATGCCCAAAGGTTTGTTGAAGGTGCTGAAGAAAAGGTGTACGAACTATTTACATGGCTTGGTCTTACCTGGCAAGAAGGACCAGATATCGGTGGTCCCTACGCGCCGTATCGTCAGTCTGAGCGGTTTGATAGATATGCTAAAGTTGCACAATCTCTTGTAGATGAAGGGAAAGCATACGAACATGAAGGTGCAATTTTTTTGAAACTTCCTGAAGGTAAGCCATTTGTCTTTAATGACCTTGTGCGTGGTGAGGTTAGTTTTAACAGAGCCGATCTTAAAGATCTTGTGCTCATGCGAAGTAATGCAACTCCAACGTATCATTTCGCAACAGTAGTTGATGAGATTGACCATAAAATAAGTCATGTTATTCGAGGTGAAGACCATTTATCAAATACCCCTAAACAAATGATGATTTTTGAGGCATTAGGTCAGACACCACCGTTCTATGCCCATCTTCCACTCTTACGTAATCCCGATAAGAGTAAACTGAGTAAGCGTCAAGGACACGTTAGTTTACAGTGGTATAAAGATGAGGGAATTCTTCCCGAGGCTCTTAAGAACTTTTTTGGACTTATGGGGTGGTCTCATCCAGATGAAAAAGAAGTTTTTTCCGAAGACGAATTTGTTCAGTTATTTAATCTTGAAGATGTGAATCCAACAGCACCAGTTTTTGATCTTGAAAAATTAAAATGGTTAAACGGTGTGTATATTCGTAATCTTAGTGTTAATCAGTTATCAGACCTTCTGATTGATGGTGGTTTTATATCAAAGGATTGGTATGAAAATCGAGAGTATTTTGATCGAGTGGTAGCAGTTGCAATTGAGCGTATGCGAACATTGTCTGAGTTTGCATTGCAGAATAGATTCTTTTTTGAAGATCTTGAGGCAACAGGTGAGTGGGGCGAAAAGGTTTTATCATTACTTGATGGTGATAGTGGTAAAGCGTATCTTTCAGATATCGTTTTAGTGTTAACAGATGAATCTCTTGATTGGAATGCTAAATTGCTTGAGGAATCTATGCGTAAACTTCAGGAAAAACATGACCTTAAGCCTAAAAATGCTTTTATGGGTTTGCGATACATTATTACCGGAGAGAAAGCCACGCCTCCCTTATTTGATACTATGGAAATATTGGGAAGAGAAAAAGTGCTTAAACGTATTCAAACGTACCGTGCAATGACCTAGGATCTAAAAATGTAAGATGAGTCGAAAAACTGCCAAACATAACTTAACGACTGCTTTTCAAAAACGTCGTGATCAAGCAGTAACTAAATTAAAAGATTCTCATCATGACGCTATTTCTTATCTTGCCAGGACCGAAGTTCCCGTAGATAAAATTGGAATTTCAACGATGAGAATGTTATCAGCGGGTGCGCTCTCTAGTACGCTATTATTTGCTCCCATTGCATTACCCGAACTTGCAGCTCCACGCACAGTTGAGGCACAAATTGACACAACTCCAACACCAGTACCAGGATTGTCACAAAAAGCTCTCGTGCAAGAATTATCAAATGTTCTACCTAATGAATATAGACCGTTAACTTCTGAAGAGTCGATAACTATTTCTCGATTACTCAAACAAACGTATGGGATAAAAGCTACCTTTGAGCTTCAAGGGAATTCTTTAAATTTACAGTTCGGACGTATGGGATATGAGCAACATTTATTACGATATCCAGGGGATTCAATAAATCAACATGATGAAGAAATTATTGCGGGAATGGCTCCACTTACAGGGGCTTGGAGTTATTTTGCTCCATCGAAGGAAGCTATGACCCAAAAAGATATTGAGCGGGAAAAGTATTATTGGGCTGTACAAACATATTTGTCACCAGGTTGGCAAGAAAATATGTACTATCTTAAGGATTGGTACAAGTATCGAAAAATGATTGCAGTTAACGTAAAAACTGGTGACGCGGTTGTAGGTGTTATTGGTGATGCTGGTCCTGCAGTATGGACGGGAAAACATTTTGGTGGGAGCCCAGAGGCTATGAGTGAGTTACATCTTAGCTCTGGTATGCGTAATGGAGAGGTGATACTCTTTTTTGTAGATGATCCCAATGACACTATTCCATTAGGGAAAATTGAGTCGATAGTAGAAAAATAATTATGAAAACACAAAACCTTTTTTATGCGCATCTTGTAGATTTGAGGGATTTAGAAGAGCTATTGAATCACAAAGATATTGAACACGAAGAGAGGGTTAGTTTACTTTCAACCGCTCAAGAAACAATTCATATTGAGGTCATTCATTTTATTCTTGAGCAGATTCCAGATCATGAACGACATGTATTCATGCATAACGTTGAGCACAAGCCACACGATACTGGTTTGTGGCTCTATGTAACTAAACGGATTGATGGGGCAGATGACAAAATTGTAAACATTATTCATCAAGTAAAACAGGATTTTAAGGAAGCACTTCATGAATACAAAGAGGCAAGTGAAGAATGGTTATCAGGGGTAGATATCAGACACGGATACTAGATACTATTTAGTAGTTGGGAAGATCAAGGTCTTCACGAATTGAACAATTGTATTTTTCTTTATATGCTCCGTCAATTTTTTCAATTGGGTCGCTACCAAGGAAAGAGATAAGAGATGTAAGTTTAGCGATTCTAGTCTCTTCTTGGGGTTCATTTCTAAGATTATGAATATTCTCTTCAATCTCAAAATATTGTAGTTTACTTTGTAAAGGTAACTGCCAGAAGAGTAAATACCCTCGTTTAGGAAAATCAACACCAATAATGTTGTAGCAATGGTTCATAAAAACCTGTTCAACATCTCTTAACGTACTTTCAGCTTTGTTCTTGGTTAATGGTAAATCGCTAGAGTTTTGAGTTCCTATTTCAAAATACATTTTAATTTTGGGTTCTGTTCCTGACGGGCGTACCGTGACTTTGATTGATGTGATTGAGCTGTTTATTGACGTAAGTTGAAAAACAAGGCCTTGTTTACCTGCCTTATCAGTCTCTGAAATAATAGGTGTTCTATCAAGCCAGTCTTCAACTGAAAGAACTTTATATGATCCGAATGCTTGAGGTGCGCTGTTTCGTAACATTTCTTGTATGGTTTGAATTTTCCCCATGCCTTCAGCTCCGGGGAGTCGAATCTCAGTTAAGTAGTTTTTGTAAAACCCATAAGTTTGGTAAATTCGATTCATTTCATCAATAAGTGTTTTGTTTTGTGTTTTTAATTCTGCCGCAAGTTCCGATAACCACAAGGCGGCAATGGCAGCATCTTTTTCTCTAATATAATTACCAGCAATGTATCCGTGGCTCTCCTCGGCACCAAAAGTAAATGATTCTATATCGTTATTTTGTTCGAGTTTATTCATTTCTTCACCTATAAACTTGAAACCTACCAGAAGATTATCGATTGCTGTGAATCCATTTGTCTTAGCGATGTAAGAGATTAAACCTGACGTAACGCTTGTTTTAATCACTACGCCGGACATTTGCCCTTGTTGTTTCCACTTTTGAATTGCATATTCGGTGAGAATGATTCCGATTTCATTTCCGTTCATAAAAACCCATTCATTATTATGAAAGACCATTACACCAATTCGGTCCGCATCTGGATCGCTACTTAAAATAATATCGGCAGAAATCTTACTCGCAAATGGAATGGTGGTGTCAAAGGATTGGATAACTTCTGGGTTTGGAATATTAAAGGTCACATGTTCAAATTTACCGGAGGGGTTTGACGTTAATGGGTCTTTATGAACAATAAACCCAGCTTCATTAAGACTCTTAACAACAGATGTTGACCCGCTTCCATGAAGAGGTGTGTAGGCTATGATAACGTTTCGTTCGTGCGAAAGAGAAAGTTTGGTGACAGCTTTTGAGTATTCATCATCTAGGGAGGCATCAATCGTTTTGAGTAGATTTTTTTGAAGTGCATTCTCCGTGCTAATTTTATGAATGACCTTTACGTTTTGCGTTACTTCGTTTACGAGGGCTTCGTCGTATGGAGGGATAAGCTGTCCACCGAATTGGTCGAATACTTTTTTACCATTATGCTCAGGGGGGTTGTGACTTGCACTGAACATTGCACCTCCGAGAGCATTGAGGTGTCGAATTGCAAAAGAGAGTTCAGGTGTGGTTCTCACATTATCAAATATATGAACCGTAATACTGTTTGCAGTATAGACCCGTGCTGCGCCTTCTGCGAGATGTTTACAGGTAAGGTTTGTGACTGGGTTGGGTAAGGAGTCATCAAAGTATTTATTTGTAAAAAACTCCCGTACGTCATAGGCTAGTACAACACCCCTCGTTTTTGCTTTTTGACCGAATTCTTTGAGCAGATACTGTGAATGGCCTTGGGCTGAAGCCTCGATTGTGAAAGGATTAATTCTGTTTGGCCCTATACCAACTTCTCCACGCCTTCCACCGGTACCAAAAGGAATAATCTGATAGAACGAATCCAAAAGATAATCCCACGACTCTTGTGAAATCATGAACTCAATTTGCGGAACGTAATCTTGATAAAGGTCTTGCGTAAGCCATGTTTTAAGGTGAGTGAGTGCCGTTTCTTTGAAATGCTCACTAACGTTCAGGCTGCTGAAGCCCTGCGAACATTTTTGAAGTGTTTGTTCAAGCGTCATCGTTTGCTAATTGTACGTATTATTGGGATTATGTGCAAACGGGATGAGTAAAATTGGTGTTACAATATGCCCATGAAATATTTAGGTATTGTGGTAATTATTATTGCTTTAGTTGTTATTGTGTATCTTACCCGTGAACCGGTGTTACAAAACGGGTTTTCATCAAACTCGGTGGTCAACAGTGAACAAGCCCAACAGTTTACTCACCAAGAGGTTTTAACCCACAACACTCCATCTGATTGTTGGACGATTATTGCAGGGAATGTTTATGATGTGACAGGTTATGTGAATACCCATCCTGGCGGACAGACGATTCTTGCAGCGTGTGGTGTCGATGCGACGGTAATGTTTGAACAACGACCGCAAGATGGTCAGCCACATACAAAATTTGCTGACACGGTTCTTGATCGATATTTTATTGGTTCATTGGCACAGTAACCATGTTAATCCGTACCGCCACATCAGAAGACTTGTATGACATCATTCAGCTTAATACTGAGTTGTTTCATGAAGATGGAGGGCAATTAAATATTGGAGTTAATACTGCGTGGGCTTCTCAGGAAGGTGAAGAATATTTTGCAAATTATCTTAAGAAAAAAGATGCAGTTGTTTTTGTTGCCCAGAGTGGTGATGAACAAATTGTTGGTTATCTTGCAGGATTTGTTAAACCTGATGCTACGTGGCGTCCTGTAAAATCGGTAGAACTTGATAGTATGTTTGTACTTAAGGAATATCGCTCTCAAGGCGTTGGGACAATGCTTGTTGATGAGTTTAAAAAATGGCTTATTCCGTTTAAGGTTACCCATGTTGCGGTGACTGCATTTACTCAAAATGAACGTGCGTTGGCATTCTACAAGAAACAAGGATTTGAAGATTTTTCACAAACGCTTGAAATGAAGCTGTGAGTTGAATTTACATGAGCGTAGAGTAGAAAAAAGGGATGGCCAATGGCCATCCCTTTTTGTATTAAGCAGGAAACCCCACACAAGATTAGCAGATGTTTTGTAACGTAAGGAGGTGAAGAGAGAGAAGTTCATTTACTTACGTAACAAAACCTCGCAGTGTGGGGATGAATGCGCATAGCTCTGCTATGCTGTACCCATGAGGATTCGGAGGTTGAACCATTGTGTATACCAAGTGATGTACCACATAGTCTGGGGTACAAAGTATAGAAGAAAAGTACTAAAGGAATACACCAAGAAAGATTTGATACAAAGTGTGAAAAAAGTACAAC
>Ga0210057_1001777_pt1 | contig 32090 bp, 25 predicted proteins | sample CryGeyCG2114_010_2_FD_183968 | JGI IMG/M metagenome (GOLD analysis project Ga0210057, IMG submission 183968) | Groundwater microbial communities from aquifer - Crystal Geyser CG10_big_fil_rev_8/21/14_0.10 (SPAdes) (version 2) | ecosystem: Environmental > Aquatic > Deep subsurface > Groundwater ... | reverse complement strand
GCAGCTTCCTTTCCGGAAACGTAAGTTTCTTATGTTTCATTTGTCCACCTCCTTTCGTTTCCTCAGAAAGATGGATTGTATCTCAAGCTAACCTTGTGGGGGGGGGCAATCGTTTCTAGAACTCGCGTTGCTTCATTGTTAGATTGTTAAATTGTATAATCGCAGGGATCCTTCGCGGAGTTTATCCTGAATGGATTCCCGCTTTCGCGGGAATGACAGTGAAGCGCTCAGGATGACGACTAGGAGGTTCTCGACTGTGCTCGAATAATATCGTTTTATGAGGCTTAATTCAAAACAATTAAGGATTAGTGAACCGACAGAGAAAGATCTTGGCGAGATTAAAAGGCGGGAGATATATCTGATTCTCGATAACATTTTGGACACTTACAATATCGGGTCGATTTTCCGGCTGGCGGATGCGGCTGGGGTCAAGTGTATCTATTTGTGCGGGGATTGTGAAACGCCTCCGAATATTAAGATCCAGAGGGCATCGGTGGGGACGGATAAATGGATACAGTGGCAGTATTTCGCTGACGCGAAAACTGCAATTTCAAATTTAAAATTTCAAATTTCAAATATAAAGGTGATAGCCGTTGAGCAGAGTAAGGGCAGTGTCGACTACCGGAAGGTTGAATATACGGAGCCATTGGCGCTGGTTGTTGGGCATGAGACGACGGGGGTTTCTGTGGAGGCATTGAGGGCTTGTGACGCGATTGTGGAGATTCCGATGTATGGGATTAATGTGAGTTTGAACGTCATGGTGAGCTTGGCAATTGTCTTGTTCAAGGCTATTGAGTAGCTATTAGGTATTTGCTACTAGAGCTTAGAAGAATTTGACTAACCTCTAATAACTAATTTCTAATAGCTGTTGGGAGCAACTTAGTTTGGGTTGGTGACTTGAAAGATTCTGGGACCAGTGCAAGTTGAGCCGTCACCCGACCCCGGCTTGACGATTCCCTGCGGGTCGTTGGGGTTTTCCAGACAGGTGGTTATGGTGTAGCAGGTTGGCGGGCAAGAAATTAAAGTGAAAGAATAAATATAGCCCGTGCCGAATTTTGGATCGACAGGCAGCTGCGGAATATAGGGACCCAGGCTGGAGTCATCGGCAGTGATAAACCCCGGATATGTATCTTTGTCATCAAAATAGAGCTGGAGGGCTTTTTGGACATTTTTGACATCCTGCTTTCTTTTGGCATCTCTGGCTTTGATTTGGACATTATTATATGAATATGTGGCTAGGAGAGTGAGAACCGAGATGATGGTGATGACCATTAGCAGCTCGATGAGGGTAAAGCCTTTGAGAAAGCGCGAATTGTTAAATTGTTTCATTTCGAGTTTACGAGAAACAAGCTCTCTTATTGTTAAATTGTTCTAGAACAATAATAGCAATTGAGCAATGGAATAATCTATAGGGTGTGAACTTGAATTAGTTATTGCAGACGTAGTACATGCCTACAGGGTAAGTGCCGGGCATACCCGGTTTGCTGCTGCAGGCGGTGTAAGATTTCAATCCATCTGAATCATTAACTCTTTCCAGCTGCATTGATAAAAAGTAGTTTGATGTTCCTTGCAGAGCAGCTGAGACGCCTGCATTAGTTGGACATACGTCGGCGCTGCCGGCTGCCCCTGGCGTGTATTTATAAACAAGGGGTGGAGTGTTTGTTGTGCTGTTGGTTGGGTCTTTAGGCACAGGGTTCATATATGGCACTGGTGTGCCGGCGTTAGTCTGAAGAAGCAGAAGGGAAAGGTTGCTGCCTGTTTGGATTTGGGTATCTGTTATGTATGGGTACCAGGAACCGGAATCACAATCTGCTTTGTAGAGTTCTAGGGCCCGTTTCATTTGGGCTAGGTCGCTTTTGCGGACACCGTCACGAGCCTTGGCCTGGGCGCTGCCATATGAAGCAAGGGTAAGGGAGGCGAGAATGCCGATGATGGAGATGACAATCAGCAATTCAATTAAGGTAAAACCTTTCTTGAATTGCCAAATCCGAAATCCGAAATCCGAAATCCGAAACTTAGTATTGGGCATTAGATTTAGCATAAGGCCATTGACTTTCACTGTCAAGGTTTGTAGAATTCTTCGTGGCCCAGCTTAGGCTGTGGCGGAAAGGTGGCACGCCTTTATTATGCTCTGCAGATTTGGGCGAGGCTTCAAAAGATTCGTATGAATTTTTTTCGCACATTAACAATGAAATATTGTTCTGTAAATTTGCGTGTTCATTGCTGAAGACGCGAGGAGAATTTACAGAGCATGCAGCAAATTTTTTAACTACATTTTGGCTAAAAATGTAGTAGCCACTTTTTGATTTCAAAAAGTGGTACCCAAATGAACTTGTCCGTAGGACAAGTAATTTCTAATTTCTAATTTCTAATTTCTAAATAATTTTTGAAAATTTCTAATGTTTAAAATTTAAAAACTTTAGTATTTATGATTTGTTTAGGATTTAGGATTTAGTTTTTAGGATTTACTTGCCCTGCGGGCAAGATAAATTCCTTAAAGTAAATCAATAAGAGAGCTTGTTTTTCGAAACAAGGTTTCTCAAAATTAGAGTTATTGATCAGAACTTTCTTTTTTGAGAGTTTGATCCTGGCTCAGGATGAACGCTGGCGGCGTGCCTTAGGCATGCAAGTCAAGGGGCCCCGCGATGCGGGGAACCGGCGGAAGGGTGAGTAACACGTAGGAACGTACCCAATGGTGGAGGATAGCTCGTCGAAAGACGGGGTAATACTCCGTAACCTCGAAAGAGAATAGTCCCGCTTTGCGGGACGCCGATGGAGCGGCCTGCGGCCTATCAGCTTGTTGGTGAGGTAAAGGCTTACCAAGGCAATGACGGGTAGCTGGGCTGAGAGGTCGGCCAGCCACAATGGAACTGAGACACGGTCCATACATCTACGGATGGCAGCAACCGGGAATCTTGGACAATGGGGGAAACCCTGATCCAGCGACGCCGCGTGAAGGAAGAATGTCTTCGGATTGTAAACTTCTTTTGGCCCGCACAACGCGGGCCGAATAAGCACCTGCCAACTACGTGCCAGCAGCCGCGGTGATACGTAGGGTGCGAGCGTTATCCGGATTTACTGGGCGTAAAGGGTTGCGTAGGCGGTTTAGTAAGTCAACACTGAAATACCCATGCTTAACATGGGACCCGGTTTTGATACTGTTAAACTTTGAGTCTTTCAGAGGTAACTGGAACTTGCAGTGGAGCGGTGAAATGCGTTGAGATTGCAAGGAACACCAAAGGCGTAGGCAGGTTACTGGGAAAGATCTGACGCTGATGCACGAAAGCCAGGGGAGCGAATGGGATTAGAGACCCCAGTAGTCCTGGCCGTAAACGATGAACACTAGATGACTGGCCCGCTGAGAGCGGGAAATTTTCAATTTTAAATTTACAATTTACAATAAATTTGATAAGTTTTTCTTCGAAAAATTAATTCTTTAATTTTAAATTTTAGTAGTGAGTATATTTATATTGTTTTCCTTCTTTGAGTGGGCTGGTTGTCGCAAGCTAACGCGTTAAGTGTTCCGCCTGGGGAGTACGGCCGCAAGGCTAAAACTCAAAGGAATTGACGGGGACCCGCACAAGCGGTGGAGCATGTGGTTTAATTCGAAACAAAGCGAAAAACCTTACCAAGGCTTGAAATGATAGCTTCAAGCCGGATGGAAACATCTGGCCTTCTTCGAGAGTGCTATTACAGGTGCTGCATGGCTGTCGTCAGCTTGTACCGTGAACAACAAACTCGCGGCCTTGCGTCGTAAGATGCATGGAAAACTTGGCTCATATCGGTGGAAGATCTATACTTTCGGGTTATATTTGGTTATTATGAAAGTATGATTAATACCGAGGGAAGTCTGATGATAGGGCAAAAAAGAAAGATTAAAATTTCCAAAAGGCAACTTGAAATTATAAATGGATCTATTCTTGGTGACGCTTATGTTACTAAAAAAGGACAGGTTCAGTTTGAACAAGGAGCCAAACAAAAGGATTATCTATTTTGGAAATACGGAGAGTTAGCTTCAATTTCTTATGCCAATCCGCCTAAGTTAGTTATAAGAACTGACAAAAGGAACGGACAGATAACATATTCATGGAGATTTTGGACCAGAGGATTTTTTAGTTACTTAAGAAGTAACTTTTACCCGAATGGTTTTAAAATTTTCCCAAACAACTTAAGTCTTACGGATTTGAGTTTAGCAGTATGGTATATGGACGATGGATGGACAGAGAATGGAAGATATTTTATTTCCGTTGAAGGATTCGGCTCGGATGATAAATATAGAGTTCTAAGTGAACTTGAAAATAAATTTAAAATCCTAGCTACTATAAAAGAACGAGGACATTTAAAGATTCGTTCTGGAAGTATTCCTACTTTTATTCGTACTATTGAGCCCTACATTTACAAGAGTTTATCTTATAAGCTCCCTAACAGGAGCTTGCGATAATAGTATTATCTAAAGCTTCCTAACGGAAGCTTGTGATAACTAACGTTATCTGAACTTTATCAGACCCCGTAACGACTGATCTGCACTTATATAAGTAAGTGACAGTGAGATATGAATTTTTCTAAAATTCATATCAAACGCCGAGCCCCCGCATTGCGGGGTGGTGGTATAGTCTAAATCTTCTTCACTATGAAGAATGGAGGCGCACCCTTAAGTGGGTCAACAAGCGCAACCCCTATCCTGTGTTAAATATTCACAGGAAACTGCCAGTTGAAAACTTGGAGGAAGGCGGGGATGACGTCAAGTCAGCACGGCCCTTATGCCTTGGGCTACACACATCCTACAATGGATACATAACAGCGAGTCTGCAATACGGTAACGTAAAGCTAATCTCCCAAAAGTATCCTCAGTTCAGATTGAGGGCTGCAATTCGCCCTCATGAAGTTGAAATCGCTAGTAATCGCGGATCAGCAGGCCGCGGTGAATACGTTCTCGGGTCTTGTACAAATTAAATGCGCCTGGCAGCTTAAAAGACAATATGGTGCAAATCCATACCAGTAGTTGAAGAACAGGACTTCTCTTGTAAAAGAAAGTCTGAAGGGTTCGATGTAACGAAGAGCAGCCTAATTTTAAAAAGAGTATTTCGACCTTTAGGTGTACTAAGGGGAAGAAGTAGTAAAAACTCTATTAGGATGTTTGAAAATGTTTTTTAAGTGACCCAGGGAGATCCTATATCGTCAGAACACATATGGATATAGGAAGTCAGCTGAGTCCATAGTAGGGATTGACTTCGGTAATACCAAGTAGTAAATTGGTATAAACCCGAATAATTCCCGAAGGGATGAACTCTATGTTGAATCCTCATTACATAGTTGGATTTGTTGATGGAGAAGGCTGCTTTAGCGTATCTATCTCTCGTTTGAGATTTCGAATTCCAGAAGTTAGACTTATTTTCGAAATTGAGTTGAGAGAAGATGACGAAGCAATTCTTAGACAAATTCAAGATACTTTAAAATGTGGGTCTATATATTTTCTCGCGTACGAAAGGTACGCAAAATGGAGACCTCATGTGAAGTATAAAGTTGCTTCTTTTAGAGATATTAGAGCGAAAGTGATACCTTTCTTTAAAAGATATCCACTTCAAGCTAAAAAAAGAAGCCAGTTTGAATTTTTTTGCAAAGTTGCAGAAATGATTGAACGTAATGACCATAAGACGCCGGAGGGTGTCGAAGCAATAAGAACTTTAAGAGATTCTTATCGTAAGCATAGAGACTCGCTGGATGCGGGAAATCCGCACGTCCAGTGGGGTGGAACAGGTTTCTGATTCCGATCACCGCCCGTCAAGCCAACAAAGTTGGTGGTGCCTGAAGTGTCCTTTATTGGGCCCCAAGGCAAAACCAGCGATGGGGACTAAGTCGTCCAGACTATAGGTCTTGCGACCTAGCAGAGCAATCTGTTAGAAAAATCCGACTATATCGGTGAACATCCTACTTGACTTTCGGGTTATCTTCGGGTAATCTAAAGAAGGTAAGAGGAAAATACCGAGGGAAGTCAAATGCTGCATGGTGCTACTAATACCAGAGTTCTGAGAAATTTAAAATCCACTCTAAATCTTACGGTTAAACAAAAAGAACTTCTTTTTGGAACAATCTTAGGAGATGGGTGCTTAATTACTTCTCGATCTGGTCTAGCAGCTAGATTGCAAATTCGTCATAACGTAAAGCATCAGGAATATGTTGAGTGGAAATATAAATTCTTTAGTGATTGGGTGTTGACCCGTCCTAGATTAGATCCGCATAACAATTCATGGTATTTTCGTACCGTGTGCCATCCGGATTTGATGGAGATTAAGAAGCTTTTTTATCGAGGTTCAGGTCGTTTTATATCTGAAAACATCCTTGATATTTTAAAATCTCCGTTGAGTTTAGCGGTTTGGTTTATGGATGACGGTAATGGAAGCAAAAGAAGCAAATATCTTAGGATAAGTTCTTATGGATTTGGTTTAAGTGGTAATTTACTACTTAAGTATTGCTTAGAGAAAAATTTCTCTTTAGAAGCAAGAGTCTATAAAGATACGAAAGGTTTCCAATTATTCTTTCCCAAAGAAAGTGCAATTAGGCTTCATAAAATAGTAGAACCATACATTGTCACTTGTATGAAATACAAGTTCAGCAATTTGACCCCGTAGAGACTGATCCCTAGGTCCATTTAACCAATGGACGTAAGGTGAGTACATTTCTATTTACTAGAACTGTACAAACGTCGGCTCCTGTAATCGTTAAAGGTAAGATACAGGGTGAAGGTATAGTCCATGCCGGCAGTAATGCCCGGAAAAACATGAACAAGGTATCCGTTCTGGAAGGAGCGGATGGATCACCTCCTTTCTAAGGAGATTCGTAAGTGCTCGGTATGTAGTGATTTTTTATAAATTACGAAACACTGAGTTACGGAGTGCCTGACTCTCACGTGTCAGGCGTGCGAGAGCATGGCTCGTAAAATATGCAAGATACTTATATCTTTGAAATAAGGCTTTAAGAATAAGGTTTAATTTTTAATTTTCAATTTGAGAAGTTTTACTTCGTAAAATCAATCAATTTTGAATTTTGAATTTTAAATTCCCCCGCACTGCGGGGGTGATGGGTACCACTTTTTGGATTCAAGAGAAGACGAAAAGAAAATCTCAAAAAATTTAGCTGTGATAATTTCAGTTACTAGAGTAAATCTGGTAGAATTTGTCGTGGAAGAGAGAACCGAATATATCAGCATGCCTTTACAGTGCGGGGCTCCTCTGATGTATTTGGAGATCAAATATGGGTGAAAGAAGCAACGGAGCAGAAAAATCTGATTGGAAAAAGTCTAGGCTGGCAAAATTTGGAATTGTCGCGGCTATTCTGGGAATCGGTATTGCGGTGCTTTTATGATTCAAGAATATGAGTGAAAGACAATCGGGATTTTTACGAAGGGCACATAATTTTATTGTGACTGAAGGTCCTGATTATTTGAGGTTTGGCTCTCTGGGAATGGGTATTGCGGCAGGGCTAAATAGTGATTTACCCGTAATTGGTATGAGTGTATTGGTGCACGTTGGCTCAACGGCAGTGATTATAATGGATAAGCGAATGAGTCAAAAATTGCGAAGCATAGATAAGAAACGATAATTATAGAGATATGGCGCGGTGGCGAAATGGTAACGCGGGAGTCTGCAAAACTTCTATGCGCGGGTTCGATTCCCGCTCGCGCCTCACATAAGTAACAAAACAGAGTAGTGGGCGATAATGGAATTGCGATCCGCTGTGGCGGATCCGCATATTGTTTCGCAAACTACAGGAATCGTTGTTTCTGTAGTGCTTCACAATAGCGAATCATTGACCTTTACATTATATCTTCCTTTCGCTGTCGCGAAAGCGATATACCGGATAATTTGCGAATTGATGTGGGCGCGCCAGGACTCGAACCTGGGACCTTTACATTATCAGTGTAACGCTCTAACCAACTGAGCTACGCGCCCAATTCGTAAATTATAGCGGATATCAGTGTAACGCTCCCTGCCTGCCGGCAGGCAGGTAACCAGCTGAGCTAATCGCCCTTGACCAATACGGGACTCGCGCAGAATTATCTCATATTTTATTGTTATCAGAAAGTATTGGGTAGAAGCCTGATTTTAATTGTGTGTTAGAGTGACGATCGTCAGTCTAACACAATACTCCTGGAGATTGGAAATCGGTATGCTACCTAGGTCACTTAAGATGCTTAAAATCGCAAGGAGGTCTCACCTCGCAGTCAGAATACCCTTGCGAGGAGAGACCTCAAATCTGGAGTAAGGAGGAACCTTGTTCTGGGTTTGGGGGTATTATTGGTTGAGAACGCGGTGTGGATTGGAGTTTAATTGTATTCGCGGTAGCCGGAGCGGCTCCAAATGTTTTTGCCTTTCCATCTGAATACAATCGTGTAAACGTTGAGAAAGAGAAAGGTAATAAAAAATCCAATCATGTATATCCCGATTGGGCTTTGAGTGAATTTCCAGCCTTCGACTTGGTCCAAAATAACCAGTGCGATGACAGACAGAACGCCGGTGATTGTTTGAAAAGGGGCGTTACCGCTGGATATTTGAGCATAACCGGCGGAAAGCCCGAGTAGGGCTCCGCTTATTAAAAACAAACGGGGTATCGAGGAGATGCTTGGTCCGGTCATCAGGTCTAAAACACAAAGTAGGGAAAAAGCGATAATGTAGCCGGAAAACATGATTGTGTGGCTGATAGGGCCATGAAACATGTTGGTTACTTTGAATTGTCTACTAAGATAAGGCAGTTTTCGAAACCCCGGCGGTGTTAGGGTTTCGAGGATGACTGCAGTGATGTAGATGCCGCATCCATAGAAAGTGATTGCGGAAGAAATAAGAAATAAAGCCGAAACAAGAATGATTGGTGTTGTTATAACAATTCCGGGCTTGGTGAACACATTTAAAAATGTGAGTATGAATCCAATGTAGGCGACTGCGTTGAGAATAAGATTGAAAGCGATAAATTTGAGAATACGGTTCCGGCTGTGTTTGCTTGGTTCTTTATCTCGCGACATCCTATTACGAAAGCGATTAAAAAAAGTTACACCGAATGCGGAAAGGCCGGAGAGGCCGACAAGGGATATTTCTTCGAGTGACATTATTCCATTGAGTTTAAATTAAAGATTAGTTTTTAGCAATATTTTGGATAACGATGCAAATATACGAATGGATGCTAATGATACGAATAAGCACAATTAAGGTTGCGATGCAAATATACGAATTAATACTAATTATACTAATGAGTAACTTAGAGGTTTTGAAGCATAGTTGAGGCAGCTATCGTGTCGCCGTTTTTGACCTTTTTGTCCAAGATCATTTTGGCAATGTCATCTTCGATGTGGTCTTGGATATAACGCCTGATTGGGCGGGCGCCGAATTCCGGGTCGAAGGAAGCGTCGGCGATTTTTTGAGCCAGCGCCGGGGTAATTTCCAGTGTGATATTTTTGGTTTCTTTTAGTTTGTTACTGAGGTCTTGCAGTAAAAGTGTAGTGACTTGGACAACTTCGTCCATTGTTAATGGTTTATAGACAACCACCGCATCGAAGCGGTTGATGAGTTCCGGAGAGAAGAGGTTCTTTTCGAGGACAAAGTGGAGAACATCCTTACTGAGAGTAGAATTAATCGAGGAAACACCTCGTCCGCAGGACGAGGTGTTTCCTCGATCTGCCAGTTTTTCGCGGATGAATTCGGCGCCGGCGTTGCTGGTGGCGATGACGATGGTGTTGGTAAAGCTGACTTTTTTGCCAAGAGCATCGGTAGCGTAACCCTCGTCTAAAATTTGTAAAAATAAATTGTTGACAGCCGTGTTGGCCTTTTCGAATTCGTCCAAAAGCAATATTGAAAATGGGTTTTGGCGCACTTTAGAAGTTAGTATGCCGGGGGTTTTGCTGGAAGGGTCGCCGATTAGCTTTTTGACGGCATCGCTGTCCTGGAATTCGGACATATCCAGGCGGATCATGTTTTTGGAAGAGCCAAAGTAAGTGTGGGCCAAAACTTTGGCGGTTTCGGTTTTGCCGACACCGGTGGGACCCAGGAAAAGAAACGAGCCGATTGGGCGGCTGTCGCTCTTTAGATCGGCGCGGCCGCGGCGCATGGCGCGGCTAATTTCGATGACGGCTTCGTCCTGGCCGATGATGTATTTGTGGAGCGACGCTTCAAGATTTTTGAGGAGCTTGCTTTCGTCTTTGCCGGCACTGCCGATGGGAATCGGAGTAAGGCCCGAAAGGATTTTGTCGACCTGTTCAGGGGTGATTACATTTAGTTTATTGTGTTTGGCATCCCCAAAAATATCGTTAAATAAAACGATCGATTTTTCCGGCTGTTGACGCTGGGCCAAAAGCTTATCGGAACCGCGGATAATTTCTTGTAGCGAGGTAAGATAGGTGCGGATGCCGGCCAGTTTGTATTCTTCGTAAGCCTTTTCGATAAGGATAGCCAGTGTTTGGGTGGGAGAGCTTTGCTCGATATCGATTTTTTCGAAAATTTTGGCGAGAGCGGCATTGCCTCTTATATATTGGTTGTAATCGTCCAGGGACGAAATGGCTACAACAGGCAACTGGGGCTTTAGGCTTTCGATGAGAACTTCGGAGAGGTCTACGCGGTCGTTGCCGGCGATTTTGTCCAACTGGTCGATGGCCAGAATAATGTTTCCGGCATGAATGGCTTCGTAAATTATGTCCTGCAGGGCGTTTTTGCTATGGGCAACGCCTAGGCCGGTGCCAACCAGCAGGACGGTGTTTAAAAGAACGACTTTTTTACCAATAAGAGCAGGAAGCATCCGTTTTTGGATGGCGGATGACAACATATTTAGGGTTGTGTGGCGGCCAACTCCCGGTTCGCCAATCAAAAGGACATTGTTGTCTGAGGGGCGGGCAAGAACCCGCTCTATTTTGCCCAGAAGCTCCATGTTGATGTGGGCGGTGGGCAGATCCTGGCGGGTAAGATCGGCGCTGTATTTGTTCAGTGTGTTGGTGTAACCATAACCCAGGGTTTCGCCAAGCGGGATGATGCCGGAACGGATCGGCGGGGCGATTGTTTCCAGCACAGTTCGAATCAGAGTTTCGAAATCTGTCGTTTTTAGTTCGTTTCGTTCCAGATAAACATTTAATTTAGGAGCGTTTTTGGCAATTGTAATTAGGGCATCCTGGACGGGGGTTCCCTCTGTAATGCCCAGCGGTTTGAGATCGACACTTCTAAAAATTAATTGGAAGGCATCGTCGAAGTAAAGGGAAATATTTTTAAAGAGCTGGTTTTTAAGAAGTTTGCGGTAGAGATTTTCGCCGGACTGCAGGTCTTGGCGAGATATGAAGCGATTTTGCCAATTAAGGTACTTGGGCATAGATAAAAACGGTAACAGGGCATATATAGGGATAGTTATAAGGTAGAAGACGACGATTATTATAAAAAACACGAAGCCGCCGATTACCAAAAACAGACGGATGACCGTACCGATGATACGGGAAATGATATTAAAAGAAAGTTTGTTGAAAAATTGGGCGATTAAATCCCCTCCCGGTTTTTCCAGGGTCATGCGGCGGTAGGGTGCAAAGAGATTGGAGATAAGACCAAGAAAGTTGAAAAAGTTAGCCGTCAGGACGATTTTTTTGAGCTGGTGAGAAGCCAGTTTGGGTAGGGCGACACTGTAGTGCCAGACAAGGAAGTTGGTGGGGGCAGAGTTTTGCATGAGAACATTGTACCAAGTCGCAGGAAATTAATTGATATTAGTGGAAATTGACAGACATTATGGTGGTTGGAGTTTTTATTACACTCCATAACCATTTTCACAAACGACCTTTTATTTTTTAATTGAATATTTGTTTGTTTTTTTTGCTCAGCATTTTAATTAACACTCGACTAAACTCGGTACAGAAAGAATTTGATTATATCCGTCTCGTTCAGGATTCCGTGGGCACCGGAATATAATACTTACTCGTATCTTTAATAATTACGCAGCCCACTTCATCATGTAATTAAAATGCTTCGCAGGGGGATTTTTGAGTCGCACGGCATGAAAAGTTTGATTTGGGGACAAAATGGTGGTAGATTTTGCCAATATGACTTCGGAAAACGAGGGACGTCGCTGGGCCTCGAGGCCAGACGGAGATTTTTTTGGCCTGACTCCCAGGAGAGTGGATGTTTTCAAGGATTGGGTATTGGGAATGTCTATTGGACAAACAGCTGAACACTTGGTTCTTGCAGAAAACACCGTAAAGACTTACAGGAGTGATATTACTGAATGTATTCGTGATCGTTGTTCCGGCGGATTCCCGGGAGGGAGGGCAAGTGGGACTTTAACCAGAATGGCAATGACAAGAGCCGTAATCCGTTGTGTGGCAGATAGGAGTATTAAGGGGGTGGACGTGCCTGAAGGTGTCAGGTTGACTGCAAGGGAAGCTGAAGTCAGCGGTTTAATGCTTCAGGGTATGAATACGGAAGAAGTGGCGAAGAGACCTGGCTTTTCTAATAGGGCGGCAGAGGCCGATTTTCGCAATATTTATAGCAAGTTGGGGCTGGGTGATTTAAGAGCGGAAAAATATGTACCTGCGGTAGCAAGACTGGTTGTTCTGGCAATGAAGCATGGAGCGGAAGGGAACAATAGTGGAAACAGCTGAGCTTAAGAGTATAGGTATTTAGTATCCAGTAGTAAGCATTAAGCAGTGAGTGGCAAGTATCGAATATTATTTGGCTTGTTTGAATTGGCACGCATAAGGTGGTAAATTGCGCAGAATGACAGAAAGAAATGCAGCAAAATCGGCAGAGGAGCGGCGGACAATGTTTACATCTCAACAGGTTTTTGTGCTTGAGCGTCTTATTGCGGGTGATGATTATTATACTATCGCAAAGGAGATGGGCTTGTCTTCGACTACAGTATTGGTTGCTTTGCGGAGTTGGGTTGAAGTCCGTTATAACTCTATTCACTTGGACAATGGAATAATCAGGATGTCATTTGAGGCAGCACGGGACGGACTTATTGACCGTTTGTCCTTGCCCCGGATTGCGCGTTCTGATGTACTTGGTGATAATGGTGCACTTGAAGTTTATGGGAGATTTTTAACGGAAGGACTAAAAGCTGATAATCGTTTGAAGGTTATCGAGACTTATACCTCGATTGGGTTATCAAACTGTTATCAACTGGCAGCGCTTTTGGGCTTTGCTCTGCATAAGGCAAGGAGACACGTTGGAAATGCGAGGAAAAGTGAAGCTTGATTACTATCAGGTTCGGGAATGGCTGGAGTCTTATATCCCTCTGGTTTATGGGAAGGAAGAGCTGGGGCTGGCGCGGATTGAAGAGTTGCTTCGAAGGTTAGGGAATCCAGAGAGAAAGTTTAAATCGATCCATGTTGCTGGGACGAGCGGGAAAGGAAGTACGGCCTACTATATTGCAAGGTTGCTGCAATATAGTAGGAAATCCGAAATCCGAAATCAGAAATCAGAAACAAATTCTAAACTTCAAAATTCTAAATCAGAAACCTTAGTTTCGAATTTCGATATTCGTGCTTCGAATTTGCGACCTTTTAAGGTCGGGCTGCATGTTTCGCCCCACCTTAGTTATATAGGGGAACGGATGCAAATCAATGGAAAAGCAATTTCAGTTAATCGGTTAATTAAGTTAATTGAGTTAATTAGGCCGGTGGTAGAAAAAATCCAAAAGGAAAAGCCGGAATCGACTCCGAGTTATTTTGAAATTCTGGTTGCGGCTTCTTTTCTTTATTTTGCGCAGGAAAAAGTGGACTTCGCGGTGGTGGAAGTGGGGCTTGGGGGAAGACTGGATGCGACAAACGTGTTGATGCCCGAAGTGGCGGTAATTACCAACGTCGGTTTGGACCATACGGAGATTTTGGGTGAGACGGTGGAGGAGATTGCGGCGGAGAAAGCGGGAATAGTGAAACGAGATGTGCCCATCGTTACTGGAGCTACTGGTGTTGCTTTGGATGTAATAAAGGAAGTTGCAAAGAAGAAAAATGCTCCGCTCGTTTCAGTATTAGGTAGTAAGTATTATGTAGTAAGTATTGGGTCGCACTGCACAAGTGAGACGGCGGGGTTGGCGATAAAAACAGTCGAAGTCTTATTAGGAAGTTCTCCACAAGGTCGAACAATACAAGATGCTTTTAGTGTGGGGTTTCCGGGGAGATTTGAGGAAGTAGAGAAGGGGGTCATTCTTGATGGAGCACATAATCCTCAAAAAATTAAAGCATTGATTAATTTTTTGAGGAAGTGCAGAGTGCAAAGTGCAGAGTGCAAAGTTATTTTAGTAATTGGTTTTAAGAAGGGAAAGAAATGGGAGGAGATGGTTGATCTTTTAGTAAATGAATTCAGAAATAAGAATTTAGAATTAAGAATAATTGCGACCGAGTTTCAGGCGGTGACGGATACAGGCATGTTTGCTGCGGTTCCGGCGGAGGAGATTGCTCGTTATGCGAGCAAAGTGCATGGTGCTAAGTGCAAAGTGATTAGGAACTCGCAGGAGGCGGTGTGGAAGGCGATGGCGACAAATGACAAACGACAAACGACTAACGACTTAGTAATTGTGACGGGATCGCTTTATTTGGTTGGGGAAGTGCGGACGATGTGGGCAGCGGGGTTTTGAATATTTTTGTTCGTGCAAGACAAAAGAAGGCTAAAAGGAGTATAATTTGCATCCATGGTTACCGCGATTGATGTTGTAATACTGCCTTCTGAGCCTGTTCGCAGTTTGGCTATTGCCCTTTCTAAAAAGTTAAACGGTGCCGGTTTTGTTTTAAACGAGACCGACGTTTTGCCGCACATAACGCTGGCAATCGGTTTTGTGGAAAATGTGGACGTGGCCAAGAAAAAAATCGCAGAGATTATGAAGAATTTTGCGCCTTTTGAACTTATTGTGGAGCGTATCGAAGGAAGATATTTGATTGTTAAAAAGGGAGCAGAGATGGAAAAGCTGCATAGGCAAATTACGGTGCAAACGGATTTTATAAACCCAGACGGCATTGAAAAAGCCTATTTTGTTAAGCCTGGGGAACAAATTTCCCAGGAGACACTAGATTACACAAACAACTTTAAGAGAGAAAATTCTTTTGGAAACTGGATACCTCATATTACCTTTGGGTGGGATGATAGTGCAGATTTTAGTAAAATAAAGGCGCGTTTTCCGCAGAAGTTTATGGTCAATGAAATCGCTATTTGCCAGCTTGGCGACAAAAATACCTGCCGCAAGGTTCTGGCCAAAATCTCACTCGATTAAAGTTACTTTATCTCTCCATAGCCACTTGCACAAAATACCTTTAATTTTTAAAGTAAATTTTTCTTTTTTGTTACATTCTTTGCTCACCCAAAGAATGTAACCAAGAAAGGGTGCCCATGGCTGCGCAAGCTACTTGCTACTGTCCTTGCATTACGGTTACATGTCTGAAATCTATAACTTGTAACTAGTATGTGGTTATTATCGGTGATCTCTCATAACGATGTTCGATCAGTAGTGCTTTTGGGGCATGCAACGACAGTGCAAATTTACGCTTGCTTGCAAATGGGGTAGATTAGCGAGAGTCGCATAGCTAGGTTGTGTCTGTAAAGGAAGTTCCTATTTGCCGGCTTGGCGACAAAAATACCTGCCGCAAAGTTTTAGCAAAAATCTCCTTAGACTAAAGTTTCGATCTCTATTTATAAGTAACCTAAGCCGCTTAAGTTACTTAATTAATCACTACTTAAGAGATTGTCCCCAGGAAGTGGACGAGTTCTAAAATGAGGCTGAGGCGCTGGGCTTTTCGTTTTTCTTCAAAGAATTCTAAGTTACCAGTTTCCTCGTTTTGTTTTTGCAGTTTGGGATATACGAAGGGAATTTCGACACAGCTAATTCTTAGTTTTTTCTTAAGCGCTTCGACAATTGGAAAGAAGCTGGTGTTGCTGAGCTGTTCCGGGTCAAAGTATTCTTTGGGTAGGGTAAGTTTTCCAACTTTTACTTCATGTTTTTTCATAAAAAGTTTAAGGATCTTCTTTTCGTTTCTAAAGGCCCGGGGGCCAAAAAACATATCGAGGTCTGCGGAGTTTTTGGGCATTAATTTGTAAAGCTCCAAAAACTCGTTGTAGAGCTTGTTGCCTTCAACCTCGGATTCATACATATAAGAAGGGTAAGTTTGCTTGAATAATTTGTCGTCTCTTTTTATAACTACAATGTCTGTTTTGTCTTCCAGCATTGGTTTGGCAATTGTTTCGGCGAAGTCTATAAGTGAAACTTTTTCCGGCTCGGTGCCGATTATTACCTTGACACCAGGAATGCTTGCCGCAATTTTGTAGGCATGACGTTTGGCTGGAGAACGCTTTTGTCCTTGGCGCTGACTAGCAATCAAACCCGGAACTTGCTTAAGTTGTTTGCGGAAAGTCTTGGTACCTTTGGCATCGCTGCAGACAACATGATAGCCAAGACTTATGGCTTTTTGGCAGAATTCCAGGGCGAGGTCACCGCGGATTTTGTCGGTGTGTTTAAGGCTGAGGAGTTTGCCGGAATACCATTTGGGGTAATAGGTGGTAATGGCAAAGGCGATTTGGGAGTTTTGCATTGTGCAGGGAACATTATATATAATTGATATAATTGCGGCCTTATGGGAGATAGACCGAAAGGTGACCAGTTTACGCCGAATCCTGAGCTTGCACCCACACAGGGCATTGTTGATGTTTTGAGAGGAACAATTTCCGGGCCAGTTAAAACAATTTCGCATAAGCCTGGTCAAGTAGGGCAAGAAGTCGAAGTAAGATTAGCGGTTGATGGGCCTGGAATGTTTGGTTTAGAAGATTGGCGAGACAACAAAGAATGGTCAGGTGTTTTTAATCATGTTGCTATGAGTGCAAGGCTTGCTGACCATCTTGCACAATGTTTGCAAAGCTCCGGCCAAATGGTTGACAGGCAGACATTGATGGATTCTATGATTGCTTCTCATCCTGGCCGAAGGCAATGGGACGAAGCGGGTTGGTATCCAGATGTAGTTGCTAAACTAGTTGGTACTGAAGAACGTTGGCTCAGGGCAAATATGACCAACGAGCAATTGGGTCTACGTTTAATTGGAAACAAAGTTCCTAACGAGGTTTTTAATCTAGTAGCGGCTTTGGCGCATGGTCCGTACAGCAATATGATTCCGGAAGAAGTTTACAGATCCCCAGAATATAAATTAGCGATTTACGCAGATCATAGAACATCGCAAAAGTTTGAGCCCCTGAATACCAGAATAGGTGATTTTCTTTTATCTAATTTTATAAGTCCGGCGCTTGCAGATGTTGTGCGTGCTAAGGTTTATGAAGATATGAATTATATTATCAGTGCACAACGTGTTTATTCTTTGAATGGATTGCCAGGTTATAGCTTATTTGTAGCCGATGACATTGCTGCGCAAAATCATGCAAGTGAAAGTTCAAGTCGGTTATCAAGACGAGAGCTAATGGCATTGATTTTGCAAGATGCTGACACTGAAGCAATGTTAATAAAAGCCGGTGTTGACGTCGACAGTATTAATGAAGAGACTGTACCAATTCCGAGGTGGGAAGGTAATTTACGAAAAGAGTATGTTGCCGCAGCGACACAAGATCTTAGGGAAGTGTGGGGGCAAGGTTCGAGTGATCGTTTTCCTCAAAATACTTGGTGGGGGCAATACGCTGCGGAACTTGCGCAATCTTCGGTTTAGTTATTTTTATATTAATTACAAGGATCGACCTTATTTATGATGTTTGGGAGGGAGAGGAAAGATTGCCACGTCGCTTCGCTCCTCGCAATGACATTCGTAGGTTGATGCTCTGTTGGTTGTGCTGTATAACAATGAAGCATGTTAAGAACACGAGAGAAGACGGTTAATCTTAAGAAGTTGGCCGCGGAAACTACAGGATCTTCTAAAAGAAGTAGTTCTGAGGCAGAAAAATGGATTAAGGAGATAAGGGATGAGAGACGATTGTCAGATGAAAGGCTGGAGAGGCGTTGGCAGGAAGCAAAAAGAGGAAATTGATTTGTATCTCCCTGACACAAATATTTCCGATTTTCCAATGAAAGATATTAAAATAATAAAGCCATGAGACTTTTGAAGGATTTGGATGTCGCCGGCAAGGGAGTTTTTGTCAGGGCCGATTTGGACGTTCCGGTAGGGAACGTTAGTGTCGAAGAAACGGCAACCCGGCTGACTGCTTTGAAGCCGACGATAGATTATCTTTTTGAAAAGGGCGCTGCTAAGGTTATTATTGCCGGCCATATGGGCAGGCCTTCAATGGAGACTAGGGATGTTGAGGCGGGTATGGGAAAACCGCTGCTTTACAATGGCATGCTGACAACAGAACAGCTTGTTGAGCCCCTTTCGACAATATTGGGCCAGAAGGTGATTTTTTGCGGGGATTTTGGTCATATAACTGAGGATAAGATTACACTGTTTGAAAATCTCCGTTTTTGGCATGGTGAAGCTAGTAACGACCAGGTTTTTGCCAATAAACTGGCGATTTTAGGGCAAGTTTATGTGAATGAGGCGTTTGGTAACAGTCACCGTGATCATGCTTCGATGGTGAAACTGCCCGAAATGCTGCCGCATGCGGCGGGTTTGCATTTAGAAGAAGAAGTTAATCAGTTAACTAAGTTAATTAAGAATCCGGGTAGGCCATTTGTTGCCATTGTTGGCGGCGTAAAAGTCGAAACGAAAGTGCCGGTGATTACTAACCTGGCCAAAGTGGCCGATACGGTTCTGGTTGGTGGTTATTTGGTGGCGGAAATCCACCAGCAAAAATTTGAGATGCAAAATTTTGGCTCCAATGTAGACATTGGAACGCTGACACCGGACAACGAGGACATTGATGCGCAAACCCTGACCAAGTTTACAGCGGTGATTAGCACGGCGGCGACTGCGGTTTGGAACGGACCGATGGGGCATTTTGAGGGGGGATTTGATCGTGGAACATTAGCCGTTGCGCAAGCAATTATTGGCAGTGGGGCGTATAGCGTGGTGGGTGGAGGAGAAACGACGCAGTTTTTGGCCAAAAATAATTTGCTGTCGAAGTTTTCGTTTGTTTCTTCCGGAGGCGGTGCGATGCTGGAGCTGTTAGCCGGGAAAACTTTACCAGGAATCGCCGCTTTAACTTGATTTAGAGTTGGGGAGATTAGCCCCACTTCGCCCGCAATGCGGGCTTCGAGGGGTAAAGGTGATTTGGGATGTTGGGGAAAATTCACATAGAATAGTTAAATGGAGTGGTACAGAGTAAAAGCTTCTGATGTTTGCAAGGAACTCGGTGTAGATCCGGGAAAAGGTTTGGCGGCGCGTGAGGTTGGTGAAAGGGTGGAAAAGTTTGGTCCAAATGTGCTGGCCCGCAAGAAAAAACAAACACTTTTATCGATTTTCCTTTCCCAGTTTAAAAGCCCTCTTATATATATATTGTTTGCGGCGGCGGCGGTGGTTTTTGCTTTGGGGCAAATTATTGACTCTTTGGTGATTTTGGCAGTACTTGTCCTTAATTCCATAATCGGGACTTTTCAGGAAGGGAAAGCCAAGAATTCGCTGGAAAAACTAAAAAGCTTGACGCGCCACAAAGCGCTGGTGATTCGGGACGGGGTAGAGGTTTTGATTCCTTCGGAAGAAGTTGTGCCTGGAGACATATTGGTATTAAAAGAAGGTGAAAGAATTGTGGCGGATGCCCGCTTGGTTGAGCAAGTAGGGTTGAAAGTTGATGAAGCGGTTTTGACCGGGGAAGCGTACGGGGTAACGAAAACGACGGAAGCGCTGGGCCGCGAAAATTTGGTTCTTGGCGACATGGGCAATATGGTTTTTTCCGGTACCTCGGTGGCTGCCGGTACTGCGATTGCGGTGGTTGTGGCCACCGGTTTTGAAAGCGAGCTTGGAAAAATCTCCAAGGAACTTTTGGAGACTTCTGATGTGCCGTTACCGCTGGCTTTGAAGATTTCCAAAATTACGCGGTCTATTGTTGTTTCTGTTGTGGTGATTTGCCTCGTGGTTTTTGCTGTGGGGTACATGCGCGGACTGCCTCTGGCAGAGCTTTTTGCGGCGGTGATCGGGCTTTCGGTTTCGATTATTCCTGAAGGCCTGCCCATAGCGGTGACGATTGTTCTGGCGACGGGTGTTTGGAGAATGGCGAGACAAAGAGCGATCGTGACGCAAATGGCGGCGGTGGAGGCAATGGGCAACGCCAACGTGCTATTGGTCGACAAAACCGGGACACTGACAACCGGCCAAATGGAAGTGGGGAAAATCTTTCACGAGGGGCGCGAGATTGTGGTTGAACGGACGGGTTACCGGCCCGAGGGGAAAATTGCAGTTGATGCTGATAGCAAATTGTACAAACTGCTAGAACTCACGGGACTGGCGCTTTCGGCGGAGATTATTCACGTTGAGGGAGATGGATGGAAGCCATTGGGAGACTCAACTGAAGCGGCAATTGCGGTTGTCTGTCAAAAGGCCGGGGTAGACCGCAAGAAGTTGGCCAAAGTTTATAAAAGACTAAAAGTAGTGCCTTTTGACAACGAAAAACGGATGATTGAAGGAGAATTCCGGCACGGAAAAAATAAATGGAAAATACTTGTCGGGGCACCGGATTTTCTGGCGCGTGACTGGCCTTTAGAAAAAAGCTTTGAAGATGCGGCGGAAAAATTAACAGCTTCAGGGAACAGGGTGGTGGGTGCCTTGGTACTGGACGAGAAAAGTAAGGTGTATACCGCCTGCCTTTTTGCCATAGATGAAGAAGTGCGGCCCCAAATCGATAAATCGATCGCCCAAGCAAAGGCTGCCGGTTTTAAAATTGCGATGCTGACAGGGGATTATCCGAACACGGCAAAATCAATTGCCCGGGAGGTGGGAATTTTGGAGGAAGGTGACTTAGTTTTAACCGGTGCGGAAATTGAAAAGATGAGCGATAGGGAATTGGCAGAAAAAGTCGACAGGACAACGGTTTTTGCCAGAATAACGTCGCAGGATAAACTGAAAATTGTGAGGGCTTTCCAGGCCCGCGGCCATGTTTGTGCAATGACGGGTGATGGGGTAAACGACGGACCGGCTTTGCAGGCGGCGAATCTGGGGATTGGTTTGGGGAGCGGGACGCAGGTGGCCCGCGACGCGAGCGATATTGTGATTACCGATGACAATTTTGAAACGATTATCACGGCAATCTCGCAGGGACGGGCTATTTATTTAACACTTAAAAAAGTTATTTTGTATCTTTTTTCCACCAGTATAGGAGAGGTTTTGGTTATTGCCGGGGCAATATTTCTGGGGTTTCCACTGCCTGTGATTGCGGTGCAGATAATCTGGCTTAATTTTGTGACAGACGGATTTTTTGTGGCGGCGCTGGCGGCTGACCCGATACATCGTAACCTGACAACCTTGCACGAAAAGGGAACTAATTTGTTCGATAAGCTGATGGTGCAACGGTCAATTTTAATGGGTTTGGCGATGCTTTTTTGCGGGATTTTTGTGTTTGCTTACTATTTGCAAAAGGATGGGTTGGAGCAGGCAAGAACCATGGTGTTTTTGGTTTTATGCGTGACCCAGTGGTTCAATGCATTAAACGTCCGCTCCCGATACAAATCGGTTTTTGCGGTGCCTCTTGATAATAAGTTCTTAGTCGGCTCTTATGTGGCGGTGTTTGTTTTAACTTTTTTGGTTATCCAGACGGGTTTTGGCAATGAAATTATGCATACCGTGCCTTTGAGTCTGAATGACTGGATGATTGCTTTTGGCCTGTCTACAGTTGTGATTTGGGTCGAAGAAGCTCGGAAGTTATTTGTGCGTCCTCGGAAGTTTATCCAGGAGCCTTTGAGAGCCAGACTTGGGACTTAATTTTTATCTGCCGGCATTGCTTTTTGAGTCCCGCTTAAAAGTAATGTGAGCTCAAACAAGATTATAAGCGGCAAAGAGAGCAGAATGTCCGCCAGAATTGAGTCCGGAGGGAGAAGTATGGCAAAAATAAAAGAGCCCAGATAAATCCATAAGCGGATTTTAGTTAGCTGTCGGCGTTTAACGACTCCGAGGCGCAAAAGAACAATCAGCGGTATCGGAAATTCGAAGCCTATTCCCATAAGGGCTGAAGTTAGAAGTACCGTTGTGAAGAGCTTGTTGATATCTAGGATATTGCCGATGCCAAGGGCTACAGATCTGTCTAAGAATATACTAATCTGCCATTTCATGATCAAGAACCCGAATGCAAGTCCGGCAAAAAAAAGAAGAAAAGAGAAAGGTAGAAGCCTGATTACCATGTTGAATTCCGGTTTTTTTAGGGCAGGTTTTAAGAAAGATAATATTTGGGCAACCAAAAGCGGAAAGGAGACGACAAGTCCGCAGGTAATGCCGGTGGTGATAGCTAGATTAATAAATTGAAAAGGCGATGTAAAGACGATGTTAATACCTTTGAGGCTCAACATATCAATCAGGAGTTTGATAATTTTTTCATAGAGGAAAAAACCAGCCAGAGTGGCGGCTGCAAACACACAAAGAGTTAAAATAAGCTTTTTTCTGACTTCAGACAAAAATGGAGAAAATTTATCTAGGGCTGTTTTAAATTCAGGAGGCTGGAGGGGAGTGGTATTTTCCACTTAACTCTCAGCTTTTATCTTTCTTATCCTCTTCACCGGTATCGCTGGCAGATTTCTTGAATTCTCTGACTGCTTCTCCTAAACCCTTAAAAAATTCCGGTATTTTTTTGCCCCCGAAGAGTAAGAGGATTATAAAAGCTATAATTAGCCACTCAGTAGTACCAATTGTCGGCATATTCTATTTAGGCTGTTCCTTGATTGTTTTTAACAGGTTTGTCATTATCATCATCGACGGCTTCGGTAAAGGTCCTTTTGACCTTTTTGATTTCTCTAACAGATCTGCCGCTGGTCCTGGCTAGATTAGTAATAGTTTTTGCGCCAAAAAGGAGCAATAAAACTAAAACAATGACACCGATTTCTACCGGACTTAGATTTTTTAAGAAGTTTAACATTGCGAATGTGCTTACCTAATATAAATCCTATACCATCAAAAGGCAAGGCGGCAAAATAGACGTAACTACTCACCATTACTGATACAAACTGTCATTCTGAGCCCTTCACTTTGTCATTCTGAACGGAGTGAAGAATCTAATTATTGTTCAGGGTAAACTCCGCGAAGAATCTAGATCCTTCCCCCGTAAAGCGGGGTCAGGATGACAAAATCGTATCAGAACGGTGAACTCTTACAAAACGTTTTTACTTTTAGCTCATTGATGCAGTAAACCAGCTTTTACCGTCCCAATATTCAAGACTCTTTGTTTGCAGATTAAACCCAAATGTTCCCCGCTTAGGGTTTTTGGGCCGGCTTTGTTTATTCCAGGAAGAGATTTTCGGCAAGCCGACCAAAACTGACAAACCCGGACCAATTTCGACAAAAAGCGGCTTATTCCTGGCCATATTACTTACTTAATTATATTGCCCAAAGACTTTAACATCAACCCCATTAGAAGTAGGACGCAGAAGCGTCCGCGACTTCTAACGGGGCTTGACAAGTATATTGTATTCAGTTATAATTAACTTAACAAATTCATTAAGTTTCTATGAATAAGCAAGCTTTTCTATGAATAGGCAATTGACTGATAGTTTACAAAAATCCTTAGGTATTTCTCAAGAACAAATCATTCGTGAGGAATACGAAATGATTATCTTAAAGAAACTTTTTGAAAGCGGAATAGGGAAGTCTTTTGTTTTTAAGGGCGGAACGGCTTTAAGGCTGGCTTATGGGTCGCCTCGATTTTCAGAGGACTTAGATTTTTCTGTTGTTGAGGAGTTTGATCAAGGTGCGTTAGATGTTTTACTAAAGTCAATTGATAATGAATATGAAGCATTAGAACTGGTCGAGACTAGACAAAAGCATTTTACTTACTTTGCTTTGTTTAGGGTTAAAGAAGAATTCACACCTCAAGCATTTTCAATAAAATTCGAGGCCTCCATTCGCCCAGTTAATTGGCAGAAGCAAGAAGATTACAAACTTCTTGCTTTAAGCAGTAAAGTGACAAATTTAACTATTTTAGCTCAGGTTGCTACTTTAGAACGAATTGAACAAGAGAAGCTAACTATTGACCCAGCAAGAGTTAGAGATATCTTTGACCTTTGGTTTATTGGCCAAAAGTTAGGGAAACCAACATCAATGAATTTCAAAGATTGGGATCTGAGAATAGTAAGGCGCGAATTGCATAAGTTTTTGCCTGAACAAGATAGGAGGTTACTCGTACAATGGCTACCAGAAAAATAAGAGATGTTGAACTGCTACAGGTTCTCAAAGGTTTTAATAAGCCTTACTTTACTGTGGCTGATTTAGAGAAAATCTTAGTAATGAGCAGGAATATGCTATATGTCACCCTCAATAGACTCGTCAAAAGCGGTGTTTTAATCAGATTAAAAAGAGGAGTCTATCAGCCTGAATTTCAAAGCCTTGAGTTAGAAAAAACAGCTAATGAGCTTTATTATCCTTCTTATCTTTCGTTTGAATCAGCACTGTCAAAGTATGGCATTTTAAGCCAGATCCCTTATTCTTTAACCTTTGCTACGACTAAAACTACCAAAAAACAGAGTTTAGCTGGTAGAGAAGTGGAGTATAGACAACTCAAAGACGAGTTATTCTTTGGATATACCTTAGTGGGTGGTATCTGTCTTGCTGAACCTGAAAAAGCATTACTTGACCAGTTGTATCTTATGAGTAGAGGTAAAATTGTAAGTGATATAAGCGAGTGGTCATTGGTAGGCTTAAATAAAGAAAAACTACTTAAATATAGCAGGAAATTTCCTCAATCAGTACAAAAGAAGATTAAAGAATTAGCCCCAAGAATAGGGGAGTATATTTCAACTTTGGAAGGGAAAGAAGCTTTTAAGTCTCTGTAAGTTTCAACAAAAATTTTAACAGATTTTTCAAACAAAATTTAGTATCTCTGGGGCTAAATGGAGTAATTTTCCTTACGAAAACATGGCAACTTTTGTTTAAAACTTACAAACACGAGTTTCGCACTTCCTATCATCCTGAGGAGTGAAACGACGAAGGATCTCTCAACTTGTTTTGGTTTCGTATTGCGGGAGATTCTTCGCTACGCTCAGAATGACAACTGCGAAACTCGTGACAAAGACTGCACCAAGCCCTAGATTACAAAACACCACTTGAAGTTGTTAGGTTCTACCAAGGTGTAACATAAGTCATGTCACCACAAGGCTCATCTTACAAGCCCCGTTAGAAGACTAAACTTCTAATGGGGCAAGGTTTTTTGGCTACATTTTTTTCATCGGTAATTTTAACCAGCTTTTACCGTCCCAATATTCAAGACTATTTGTTTGCAGATTAAACCCAAATGTTCCCGGCTTAGGGTTTTTGGGCCTGCCCGGAATATTCCAGGTAGGTATGCGGTTCCAGCCGTAACTTCTGGATGAGATTTGGCTGGATGCCAATTCGGTGCTGAAGATTGATTGATTTTTAAAGAATATCGGTTCCAGAGGCGGTATTGGCGCCGAAGGACCTGCCGGGGCAGAAGGGGATGCTGAAGTACTTGGTGAAACAGATGGTGAAACAGATGCTGAAGCAGAACTTCTACCGGCTGACGGTGAGGCTGAAGGTGAAGCAGAACTTCCACCGGCTGACGGTGAGGCTGATGGACTGACTGAAGGCGAGGCGGATGGTGAAGCACTTCCTGCTATTGATGGGCTGACACTTGGAGAAACTGAAGCGCTGGGGCTTTGGGAAGGACTTGCTGATGGAGACACAGATGCGGATGGTGAAACAGATGCCGATGGAGATTGGGAAGGTGAAGCACTTGGACTGACTGATTGGCTGGCTGAGGGGCTGACACTTGGAGAAACTGAAGCCGAAGGGCTTTGGGAAGGACTAACAGAAGGACTTACGGAAGCACTTGGAGATTGGCTGGGTGAAGCACTTGGTGATACTGAAACCGATGCTGAAGGACTGCCTGATGGAGATACAGAAGCTGAAGGAGACTGCGATGGACTTGATGATGGACTTATTGAAGGAGAAACACTTGGACTAACTGAAGGCGAGACGCTAGTTACCGGTGATGGGCTAATAGATGGAGATACAGAAGCTGAAGGAGACTGACTTGGACTGGCTGACGGACTGGCTGAAGGTGATTCAGATGCCGAAACAGACGGCGATACGGAAGGACTAAGTGAAGCTGATGGACTAACACTGGGAGAAACAGAAGCCGAAGGGCTTTGGGATGGTGAAACACTTGGACTTACGGAAGGGCTGACCGATGGAGACACTGACGGAGAAACACTCGATCCCGCTGACGGACTTACACTAGGTGAAACCGATGCTGATGGTGACTGACTAGGGGAAGCACTTGGAGACACGGAAGGGCTTACTGATGCACTTGGTGACTGACTTGGTGAAGCACTCGGACTAACAGATGGTGAGACCGATGCGGAAGGAGACTGGCTTGGACTAGCTGACGGACTAACTGAGGGTGATTCGGAAGCACTTGGAGATTGCGAAGGACTTGATGACGGACTAACGGAGGGTGATTCAGAAGCACTTGGACTCTGACTTGGCGAAGATGATGGAGATACTGATGGAGAAACTGATGGACTAACAGATGGTGAAACCGAAGCAGATGGTGATTGAGAAGGTGAAGCAGATGGAGACACAGATGGAGAAACAGAAGCCGAAGGTGATTGACTTGGACTAGCCGATGGACTGACTGATGGCGACACTGAAGCCGAAGGTGATTGACTAGGTGAAGATGAAGGACTGACTGAAGGTGATTCCGATGGTGAAGCTGATGGACTAACCGACGGGCTTACTGATGGACTAACACTCGGCGACACGGAGGCACTGGGTGACTGACTGGGTGATTCTGAAGGAGATACAGATGGTGAGACCGAAGCGGATGGACTTTGCGATGGACTGGCTGACGGACTGACAGATGGTGATTCGGAAGCACTTGGTGACTGACTTGGTGAAGCACTTGGAGACACCGAGGGGCTTACTGATGCACTGGGACTTTGGCTAGGAGAAGCACTGGGACTAACCGACGGGCTTATTGACGGACTAACACTCGGCGACTCGGAGGCACTTGGTGACTGACTAGGTGAAGCACTTGGAGATACGGATGGAGAAACAGATGCTGATGGGCTTTGTGAAGGACTTTCTGATGGAGAGACACTTGGACTTTCTGAGGGACTGACACTAGGTGAAACCGATGCTGATGGTGACTGACTAGGGGAAGCACTTGGACTAACGGACGGACTTTCTGAAGCCGATGGAGATTGCGATGGACTGGCTGACGGAGACACGGATGGACTAACTGATGCAGAAGGCGATTGGCTAGGTGATACAGATGGTGAGACAGAAGGAGAAACAGAAGCACTAGGTGATTGACTTGGAGAAACGCTTGGTGAAACTGATGGAGATACACTAGCTGACGGGCTTTGGGATGGACTTTCCGAAGGACTTACCGAGGGAGAAACTGATGCACTGGGTGATTGCGACGGACTAGCTGACGGACTAACAGATGGTGAAACGGAAGCACTTGGACTTTGACTAGGAGAAACACTGGGACTAACTGAGGGGCTTACTGACGGACTAACAGATGGTGAGACCGAAGCCGAAGGGCTTTGTGAAGGACTTTCTGATGGAGAGACACTTGGACTTTCTGAGGGACTGACACTAGGTGAAACCGATGCTGATGGTGACTGGGAAGGAGAAGCACTCGGAGATACTGAAGGAGAAACAGATGCACTGGGACTTTGACTAGGAGAAGCACTGGGACTGACTGAGGGGCTTACTGATGGACTAACACTCGGGCTTACGGAGGCACTCGGTGACTGACTAGGTGAAGCACTCGGACTAACAGATGGTGATTCTGACGCCGAAGGAGATTGTGACGGACTTGATGACGGACTAACTGAGGGTGATTCGGAAGCACTTGGTGATTGACTTGGCGAAGAACTTGGAGAGGCTGAGGGACTAGCGCTGGCAGATGGACTCTGCGAAGGCGATGAGCTTGGACTGACGGAAGGTGATACTGAAGGACTTACCGACGGTGACACCGATGCTGATGGTGACTGGGAAGGAGAAGCACTTGGAGACACCGAAGGACTTACTGATGCACTGGGACTTTGACTAGGCGAAGCACTGGGACTGACTGAGGGGCTTACTGATGGACTAATGCTAGGAGACACAGAGGCACTCGGAGATTGGGAAGGACTGGCTGACGGACTAACAGATGGTGAGACCGAAGCCGAAGGGCTTTGTGAAGGACTTTCTGATGGAGAGACACTTGGACTTTCTGAGGGACTGACACTAGGTGAAACCGATGCTGATGGTGACTGGGAAGGAGAAGCACTCGGAGATACTGAAGGAGAAACAGATGCACTGGGACTTTGACTAGGAGAAGCACTGGGACTGACTGAGGGGCTTACTGATGGACTAACGCTAGGAGACACCGATGCGGAAGGAGATTGGGAAGGACTTGATGACGGACTTTTGGACGGTGAGACCGAAGCGGAAGGAGATTGCGATGGACTTGCTGACGGACTTTTGGACGGAGAAACAGAAGCTGAAGGAGACTGACTTGGTGATACGGAAGGAGACTTGGACGGAGACTTAGATGGAGACTTAGATGGAGATTTTGAAGCTGATGGAGATTGACTTGGTGAAACACTCGGAGACTTGGATGGCGAAACTGATGCTGATGGAGATTGACTTGGTGAAACACTCGGAGACTTGGATGGCGAAACTGATGCTGATGGAGATTGACTTGGTGAAACACTCGGAGACTTGGATGGCGAAACTGATGCGGAAGGAGATTGCGAGGGACTTGATGACGGACTGCTAGAAGGCGAGACTGAAGCTACGATGGTGTACAAACTAGTAAGTATTGCTTCTCCACCTGAAGCATTTGCAAATGTACCTGTAATTGTTCCAGTCGCACCAGAAGCTGCAAAAGCCTTATACGCGGCTTCCATAGCAGGATTTGTCGATACACCCTCGCTTATTTCTGTGAATCCTGTTGGAGGAGTCCACGAATTTGAACTGTTTCCGTATGCCGAACCTGCAAAATAGAGAACAAGCGTATTAGCTTTAGTGGTTGTAATTGAACTAGCATCCCTATTTGTTGTTCCGTCAGCAGAATAGGTTATTGTTCCGGTGACATCAATTCCAGATGCTCCGCTTACTGCCACACATATAATGTTTGTAGAATATGCGCTGCTACTGGCTGTCACGGACCAAGTTGCGGGTTCTGAACTAGCTACTTTATAAAATAGCGACCATCCGTGATAACTGCCGTATGCAGTAACTCCAGCGCCACCAAGTGAGGTCCATCCAGAAGGTGTGTCAAACGCAAGATTGATGCCAATCTCGCACCACATAAACAGGTAATCACCATCAGCAGTACCAGTTGGTTTTGAAACAGTTGTTCCTGTTCCGTCACCAGTTTGCACGGTCTTACTTCTGTAGGCTACAGCCATAATATCTCCTTTAAAATCATGTCCCAAAGGTTAAGTAAAGAGTAGGGAGATAGATTGAGTTTCAATGCCATATTAAATTGCCAGTCCCGTAGTGAAATTTTGACTGTTAAATTTTTCTGTCATGGTATAAATAGTCTTTGATTCTTCGTTTCAGCAATCTACCACCCTGTGTGGTCTTAAGGTATTTTTCTCTTCTTCGTGCGTCGCTTTCTTCGACGCAAGCTTCGTAATAGATTCCCACGGCCTGAAGGCCGTGGTTCTCTGATCTTCGCTCAAAATTCGCTTCATCCACGGCATAAGTGCCGTGGTTTTTTCGCTCAGAACAAACTAGCTTCCAAGGCATGTATCTTTTCGTAGAAAAATTTAACCCTTGATTATGTTCTAGCAGGCGGTGTTTTAAATCTGATGTGAAACCTATGTAAATTTCCTTATTCTTCTCGCTTTGTAAAACGTAGGTATAGAACATAATTAGTCAAAATTCTACTACAGGATTCCTCCCGTACAAAGTTTAGTTGTAATGTTTGTAGTTATTGATAAATCAAAATAAACATTAAATTCGATATATGTTTCAAAAACCATACTTCGTACGGGATTCATTTTTTGGTACGATAACAAAACCGCATTGAACGGCTATGCTATTTATACACTTTTTTGTGCGCACTTTATACTACAATCAAGCAGGAGAATTGAAAGATTTTGGAGCCGCGCAGAGTGGCTGATTACCCATCCGGAGTTACCTATTGTTCGAACGAAGTGAGGACAACAAGTTCTCTTATTGTTCGAACGAAGTGAGGACAACAAGTTCTCTTATTGTTCGAACGAAGTGAGGACAACAAGTTCTCTTATTGTTCGAACGAAGTGAGGACAACAAGTTCTTTTATTGTTCGGCCTGAATAATCCACCCAATAATATCCTTGCCTTTTCCTCAACCAGGTATCTCGTCTGCTTCCGTCCAACCCTGATACGATCTTGTATTCCTGAACCGGCTTTTTTTTGAATCTACTTTGGGTTAAATTACTACTGTGCCGAATATCGACATTGGGAAATTCTGATTTCTTACTTTCTGTTCTTAACATCCAGCTATTCATGTTGTAAATAGAAGTATTTTGTCCATGGCATAATAGGGGATTATTTCCTTTGACTTTCCATAAGTTAGGCCGACAACGAAATATTGCTTGGGCTCAAACTTTTTAATAAAGCTTCGCATTGACCTATCAATTGTAATCTTCTCTCCGGGAGAATACTTAACTTCGATCCCAATTGGATTGGGATAGCTGTCTATTACGATATCCACTTCGGCGCCCTGCTTCGTCCGCCAGAATCTTAAGGATTTTGCCGTAGAGCTGATAATCTTTTTGATTTCGTTAAATACAAAATTTTGGAATAAAAATCCTTTATCCGTAACCCCGTCAAACGAATGGATATCCAAAAGATAATTTCGGAGTCCCAAATCGACAAAATAGTAAATGGGGGACTTGGTAATTTCTTTTCTCACATTCCTAAAATAGGGTACAGACTTTTCGATAATATAGGTTTTTTCCAGATACCATAGGTATTTTTTGATTGTGGGTAGGGAAATACCTAAGGTATTGGACAATTCATTGTAATTGGTCAATCTGCCGTTTTGGCTGCCGATTATTTTTATTAAATCGGTTAAAACTTCACTTTTCTCAATTCTTAAAAGAATTTGAATGTCTTTTTCGATAAAGCTTTTGAAAATGTCTTCCAGGGCTGCCCGTTTTTCTTCGGAAGTTTCTCTCAACACGACTTTCGGATAACCCCCAAACATTAAATATTCGTTTAGAAGCTCTAAAGCCAAAGCGCCGTTAACATTAAAATATTCTTCCAGTCTGTCTGCATATTGATAATCTGTTTTGAAGTTAACAAATTCATCAAAAGATAAAGGGAAAATTTCGAAAATCCTTTTTCTGCCGGCCAGAGATTCATAGATTTTTTCTTTGAGTTCGATGGAGCCCGAGCCCGTCACAATAAATTTATAGGCAAGTTTCATGTCATATATGCCTTTCAAGAAAATCCCTGCATTTTCTTTCTTTTGTATTTCGTCGATAAATACATAGCCGGGACCGCTGCCTAGTTCGGATCTGATTTTTTCTAACAGTTTAGCTTGAGAGACAAAAAATGCGTTGTCTTTTTCGACGTCCAAATTAAGGTAGACGTATTTTTTGGCTTCGGCTTTAAGCTTTTCTATTAATTGAAACATCAACGTGGTCTTGCCGGATTGTCTTGGACCGACCAACAGCGACATTTCCTCGCTTTTTAGATGTTCAACGAGCTTGGGTAAAACCGACCTTTTTATAATCATAGTTCTATTTTAGTACTTCTAAACTGAAAGTCAAGATAGGTAAAAAGCCCTAGATTAGAATATCTATTCCTTTTCCCCGGGTTTCCGGCTAGGAGCTTTTATTCCAATAAACTCCTGGTAATTTCTGGTAAAAAACTACAGGAGTTATTTACCTTCTAATACTTTTGCAATTTTTTCAGACTTAGGTTTCTTTTATGGCATAGTGAGTTGATGCGACAATTTGACTTATCTTACGCTCTTTGCTACTATCTTCCAGATTAGTAATTTAACTAATCTTTTAACCAATTGTTTAACTGGTATTTAACTAATTACTGACTGATTTTAAAACTATGGACATAAC
>Ga0210057_1001776_pt1 | contig 32094 bp, 32 predicted proteins | sample CryGeyCG2114_010_2_FD_183968 | JGI IMG/M metagenome (GOLD analysis project Ga0210057, IMG submission 183968) | Groundwater microbial communities from aquifer - Crystal Geyser CG10_big_fil_rev_8/21/14_0.10 (SPAdes) (version 2) | ecosystem: Environmental > Aquatic > Deep subsurface > Groundwater ... | reverse complement strand
CCAGAGATAGCTCATGGAGTAGATACGGGTGGAGCTGGAGATCAAGGAATAATGAAAGGTTATGCGACGAGCGAGACTGCAGAACATTTGCCATTCGAATACAGTCTCGCTCGTAATTTGTGCCAGAAAATATTTGAAGTATATCCTTACGACGGTAAAACTCAAGTGACTATAGATGGTCATAAAATAAAAACAGTTGTGGCAAGTTTTCAAAATACAAAGAGTAATGAACTGCTTAAACTTGTTAAAAATATTATTAAAGCGGAAGAATATCTCATAAATCCAGCTGGAGAATGGAATCAGGGAGGATTTGATGCAGATACAGGACTTTCAGGAAGGAAATTGATAGTAGATAATTATGGTCCGGAAATACCGATAGGTGGAGGTTCTTTTTCTGGGAAAGATTATACGAAGGTAGATAGATCAGGAGCCTATATGGCGCGCAAAATAGCTGTGGATTTATTAAAAAAGCATAATACAAAAGAAGTTTTTACTAAACTTGCTTATGCTATAGGCAAGAGTAAGCCTGTAATGGCCGTGGCGGTGATAGATGGAAAAGAAGAAGAAATAGTGGGCTATGATTTGAGCCCAAAAGGCATCCGTGAGTATTTAAAACTAGAAAAAGTGAAGTTTGCAGACACTTCTAGATGGGGGCATTTTGGGAGGGGTTTTGAATGGGATTAAATAGAATATATGCTATAATATAAGGGTGCTTATATTATTTTAGTTATGGAGACAGAAGCGATAGAAGACAATTTATACCATATTAAAACTAAAGCCTTTGAAGGGCCTTTTCATTTATTACTTTCTTTAATAGATGAAAGAAAGTTTTTTATTAATGATTTATCTTTGGCTCAGGTAACGGAGGATTATTTGAATTATTTAAATAAATTAGAGAAATTGGATACGCATGAGATTTCTAATTTTATAGTAATAGCGGCGACGCTTATTTTAATTAAATCAAAATCTCTTTTGCCTAATTTGAGTTTAACTTCTGAAGAAGAGAGTGACATACATAATCTAGAGGACAGATTAAAATTGTATGAACTTTATGCGAAACTTGGTGTAAATATAAAAAAGATATTTGGTGATAAGATTATTTTTGCTCCACTTGAGAGGAAGAGCGAAGTACTAGTATTTTTGCCAGATGAACAAATCACAAAGGAAAGTATGATGACTTTCGCTCATAATGCCTTGGGTAAAATTCCTAAAAAAGTTTTCTTGCCGGAGGTTGAAGTAAAAAAAGTGATAAATATAGAAGAAATGATTGAAAGATTGACTGGTAGAATAGAAGAGACATTAAAAATGAGTTTTAAAGATTTTGCCGGGATAGCGAAAACTAAAGAGGAGAAAGTGGTTGTAATTATCGGTTTTCTTGCTATGCTAGAGCTTGTAAGGCAAGGGATATTAGATGTTATGCAGGAGAATAATTTTGAAGAGATTATTATGAAGAAATATTAAGTTACAAAGTTTCCTAAAAATTTTTTGTCCTGCGCCCTTCTTTGGGCGCATTTAGGGGAACAAAGTGGGACCCTCGGACTAAAAAATTTTTAGGAAACTTTGTAAGAGTAAAAAATTATGGAAGATTTAGAAAAAAAGATAGAAGCAATACTTTTCTTTAAAGGAGAACCGATATCAAGAAAAAAACTTTCTGAATTTTTAGGAGTTGGTCAGACAGAAATAAATGAGCATCTAGAAAAATTAAAAGAAAGTTTGAAAAATGGGGGAATAGTTTTGCAGGAAAAAGAAAATGATATCACTTTGGGCACGGCTCCAGAATTTTCTGATTTGATAGAAAAATTACAAAAGGAAGAATTGAATAAAGAACTTTCTAAGGCAAGTTTGGAGACATTATCTATTGTTCTTTACAAAAATGGAGTGAATAGATCTTTGATTGATTACATAAGAGGAGTAAATTCTAGTTTTACTTTGCGGGCACTTTCTATAAGAGGATTGATAGAAAAGAGTATAGATCCGGAAGACAATAGACGCTATATTTATAAGCCTACATTTGAATTGCTTTCTTTTATGGGTGTGAAATCTGTACAAGAATTACCAGACTATCAATCAGTAAATAGTTCGATTGTATCTGCTGGTCAAGAATTAGAAGAAGAACTTAAAAATGAAACCAACATCTCCTAGTAATAATTTTTTGTTTTTGGTTTTATTTATTTTTGTCTTAGAGGCAATTTTATTTTCTATTGGAAATAATAAATCAAATATTGAATTTTTAAATAAAGAAAACAAAATAACAAAAATACAAAATATATTTGCAGATGTTCCTATACAAGCGAAAGCTTTTTCTATTTATGATGAAACTTTGAACAGAAAAATTTATGGAAGAAATGATGAAATACAAATGCCCATAGCTTCACTCACTAAGATAATGACTGTGGCTACGGCCTTGAATGTTCATAAAATGGACGACGTTGTTTCTATTTCTTTAGAAGCGCTTAAGCAAGAAAGTGATTATGGATTTTTTGTTAATGAAAAATTTAATATTAAAGATCTGGCCAAGTTTACTTTAGTAGGTTCTGCTAATGATGGTGCATTCGCTTTAGTAAAAAATGAAGATGATTTTTTAAATAAGATGAATCTAAAAGCACAGAAAATTGGTGCAGAAAAAACTTTATTTTTAAATTTTACAGGGTTAGACTTCAATACTGTTTTAGCGGGAGCTTTTGCTTCTGCTCAGGATGTGAATATTATGGTTATGTATGCATCTAGGGCCCACCCTGAAATATTTGATGCAAGTATTTTGCCAGAAATAAAAATAAAATCTTTGTCTGGTTTTAATCATAGTATAAAAAATACAAATAATATTTTAGATAAAATTCCTAATATTTTATTTTCTAAAACTGGATACACTCCTCTTGCGGGTGGGAATTTGGTTATTATTTATAAAAATAATTATGAACATAATATTGTAATTACAGTACTTGGATCAACAATAGATGGCAGATTCTCTGATATGGAAAAGATAATAAATGTGTTGTATGATTTAGATTATGGGAAGTAGAATGAGAGTTTTCAAAGATTTTTAAAGTGCAATATTAAAGTAAAAATGTTATATTTTTCTAATGGCTAAGAAAAAATTAAAAATAGGTATACTTTTTGGAGGAAAATCAGCTGAACACGAAGTCTCTATTGTATCAGCAAAAAATATTATAAAAGCTTTAGATAAACAAAAATATCAAGTTTTTCCTACTAAAATAGATAAAAATGGAAAATTTAATTTAAACTCTATAAAAAAAATGGATGTTATCTTTCCTGTCCTCCATGGCCCTTATGGGGAAGATGGAAGTATGCAAGGATTGTTAAAGATATTAAATTTACCTTTTGTTGGACCCAGTGTGCTCGGTTCAGCTGTTGGAATGGATAAGGATGTGATGAAAAGACTTTTTAAAGAAGCAGGAATTCCTATTGGAAAATTTATTACTTTATATAATGGAGAAAAAATTTCATTTGAAAAAATTAAAAAGATTTTAGGTTTACCTGTATTTATCAAACCCGCAAACATGGGGTCTTCTGTCGGAATCAGTAAAGTCAAAAATGAATCAGAATGGAAGAAAGCGCTTAAAGATGCGTTTTTGTATGATTCAAAAATTGTAGTTGAAGAAAATACAAATGGACAAGAGATAGAATGTTCTGTGTTGGGGAATGAAAAACCAATGGCTTCTGTTTTAGGAGAAATTGTTCCGAAAAATGATTTTTATTCGTATAAAGCAAAATATATAGATGAAGATGGAGCATCACTTTTAATACCAGCTAAAGTTTCTAAAGTTATAACAAAAAAAGTTCAGAATTTAGCGATTAAAGTATTTCAGACACTTAATTGTGAAGGGATGGGGCGAGTAGATTTTTTCGTAAAGAAAAATGGAGAAGTAATAGTTAATGAAATAAATACAATCCCAGGGTTTACTTCTATCAGTATGTATCCGAAATTGTGGGAGGCGAGTGGGATACCGACTTCGAAACTCTTAGATAGATTGATTGACCTTGCGATAGAGAGATACAATAGAGAAAAAAAATTAAAAACTGTGGTTAAATAGATTTGTGAGCTAAATTTTAGCGGGCGATGAGAGAATCGAACTCCCGACATCGGTTTTGGAGACCGAAGTTATTCCACTTAACTAATCGCCCTAACAACATAAACTATCAAAAAACGACCATTTAAGGTCGTATTTAGTATAACAGATAAGCCAAAATTAATAAATTACTTTTTTATCTCTTTATGCTTAACTTGCTTTTTACACCATTTACAATATTTTTTAAGCTCGATTTTTTTAGTAACGAGTTTCTTGTTTTTGCTGGACCAGTAATTTATACGCTTACAAGTAGAGCAAGCAAGTTTTATAAGTCTTTCTTGTGACATATATATATAGATTAATATAAAATTGTCTAAAAAGCAACTTTTTGTATAAGTCTACCTATTTTATCTTTTTTCTATTTTAGTTTATAATACCCATATATGATATCCCGAATATATGTAATTCCAAAGATAAAAGACAGCCGAGAGAGGCTGTTTCTTAAATCATGGAATTCTCTTGATATATCAGGGAAAGTTAAGTTTGTGAAGATAGTAGACTCATATCTTTTAGATTCTTCACTTTCTAGTGATCAGATTTTAAAATCTGCAGAAATTTTGACCAATCCCATTATTGAAAAGTTTTCAATAAATAAAATTTTAAATGAAGTAGCTAAATTTAACTATATTATTGAAATTGGTTTCTTGCCTGGAGTTACTGATAATGTCGGTAATACTGCCAGAGAGACCATTTTAGATTTATTTCATTTAAGAAAAGATTCAAATCTAAAAATATACACTTCAAAAATATTTATAATATCTGGCTCAATAAAATTAAAAGATGTTCAAAAGATTGCTTTGTCGCTTTACAATCCTTTGATAGAACGAGCTTATATTACTGATGTAAAAGAAATTACAAAAATGAGGGGCTTGCCACAGAAAGCTCCAGAAGTAATTTTAGAAAAACGTACTCCTGTATTATTTGTATCACTTAATGTGTCTGATGAAGAATTGAAAAAAATTGGCCGTGAAGGAGTAATGGATGAAAATGGTGTAAGACGAGGTCCACTCGCTCTTGATCTAGAATCAATGAAAGTAATTCAAGAATACTTTAAAAAACTTGGACGAAATCCAAAAGATATTGAAATAGAATCTCTAGCCCAAACTTGGTCTGAACATTGTAAGCATACAATTTTTGCAAATCAAATAGATGATATAAAAGATGGTTTGTACAAAACTTATATAAAAGGTGCTACAAATTTAATAAGAAAACAAAAAGGCTATAAAGATTTTTGTGTTTCTGTTTTTTCTGATAATTCTGGGGGTATTATTTTTGATAATGATTATTTAATAACGCATAAAGTGGAGACCCACAATAGTCCTTCTGCACTTGATCCATTCGGAGGAGCTATCACAGGCATCGTGGGAGTAAATCGTGATACTATCGGCTTCGGACTTGGAGCGAAACCTGTCGCAAATATATATGGTTTTTGTTTTGGAAATGTGGAAAATGATAAAGCTTTATACAGAGATAAAGAAAAAAAACAAAAAATGTTTCCACCCAAACGTATTATGGATGGCGTCATAAAAGGGGTAAATGTGGGAGGCAATTGTTCGGGGATTCCGACTGTCTCGGGATTTGTGAAATATGATGATAGATTTAGAGGTAAACCATTAATTTTTGTTGGAACTGTCGGAATTATTCCTAGAAATTTACCTCCTTCTGGAGAAGATAAATTAGGAAAACTTTCTCATGAAAAATCTGCAGAAGCAGGAGATTATATTGTAGTCGTCGGTGGACGAGTCGGGGCTGATGGTATTCATGGAGCTACATTTTCTTCTGTCACCATGGATTCTACAAGTCCTGCCACAGCAGTGCAGATAGGTGACCCTATTACACAAAAAAAATTAAGTGATGCGATAGTGAAAGAAGCTCGTGGTATGGATTTATACAATAGCATCACAGACAATGGGGCTGGAGGTATTTCTTGTTCGATAGCTGAAATGGCGAAAGAATGTGGTGGGGCTGTCGTTGATTTAGAGAAAGTGCCATTAAAATATTCAGGTTTACAACCATGGCAAATTTGGATTTCAGAATCTCAAGAGAGGATGACTCTTTCTGTTCCGAAGAAAAAATGGACACTTTTTAATAGACTTATGGAAAGTCATGGCGTAGAAGCGACTGTAGTTGGTGAATTTACTGATTCTGGTAGATGTGTAGTTAAATATGAAAACAAAACTATTATGGATATAGATTTGGAATTTTTACATAATGGTTTACCAAAAAGAAGATTAGAATCAGAAAGTATTGTTTATACTTTTTTAAAACCGAAGACGGAGAAAGTATCTAAGTCAGAGATTTTTGAAGAATTATTAAAAAATAAAAATATTAATGGATATTCTTTTATTTCAAAGCAATATGATCATGAAGTTCAAGCATCTTCTGTTTTGAAACCGTTATCAGGTCGTGGACAAATAAATACAGATGCTCAAGTTTTTCGGCCGTTACTTTCTTCGGAGAAGGGTGTTGTTTTATCGACTGGTATTTATCCTTCTTATGGAGACATAAGTGCTTATCATATGTCTGCTTGTGCTATAGATACAGCAATAAGAAATGCCATTTCAGCTGGGGGGACACTTTCGCATCTGGCGATACTAGATAATTTTTGCTGGTGTTCTTCTTATAATAAAAACCGTCTGGCACAACTTGTAGAATCAGTTAAGGCTTGTTATGACTATGCTGTAGGATATGGCACGCCTTTAATTTCTGGGAAAGATAGTATGTTTAATGATTTTAAAGGTTATGACGAAAAAGGAAATCCTGTAGCTATTTCTATTCCGCCTACTTTACTTATTTCTGCTATTGGAGTTATGAAAGATATTAAAAAAACAATTTCTCCTGAATTCAAAAATATTGGTGATAGTATCTATTTATTAGGAGAAACTCATGATGAACTAGGTGCAAGTGAATATTATAAAATTCTTGCAGAAAAAAATAAAAATAATGCTATAGGTAATAACGTGCCAAAAGTTGACTTAGAAAAAAATATTGAAACTTATTTAACCTTAGAAGAAGTAATCGAAAAAGAGTTGGTAAATTCTTCACTGTCCCTCACTTCTGGAGGGTTAGCTATTGCACTTGCAAAAGCTTCTATTGGAGGAATGTTAGGATGTGATATTTCTTTAGATAAAATTCCTGGGACTTCTTCATCTATTGATTCTCTTTTATTTTCTGAGAGTCAAGGGAGAATACTCGTTTCAGTTTCACCTAAGAATATAAACAAATTTGAAAAAATAATAAAAGATATACACTTTAAAAAAATAGGGAATGTTTCAAAAGATAACAAAATTACTATAAAATATAATAATAAAAAAGTAATCGAAAAAAATATAAAAAGGATGTTTGATATTTATCATAGTTTTTCTAATAAAATGGAATAAAATGAAAAAGATAAAAATAAAATCTTATAATCCAACATTAAAAATAAAGAAACCGAAAGCCATTGTTCTTTCAGGTTATGGACTTAATTGTGAAGAAGAAACAAAATTTGCTTTTGAATATGCAGGAGGAAAAGCAGATATAATTCACATAAATGAACTCATCGCAAGACCTAAAATACTTTTTGATTATGATATTATGGCATTTCCTGGCGGTTTTTCTTTTGGAGATGACACTGGAAGTGGTAAAGCTTATGCTAATAAAATGAGGAATCATCTATCAAAAGAATTAGAAGAATTTTTATCTCGTGATACTTTAGTCATAGGAATATGCAATGGTTTTCAAATTTTGACTTCTTTGGGAATATTGCCTGGAGCTTTAACATATAATAAAAATGCCAAATATATTGATCGCTGGGTAGATTTAAAAGTCATCGGCAGGAGTCCTTGGCTTACTGGTATAAAAAATATTTCTCTTCCCATCGCTCATGGTGAGGGACGATATATCATTGATAATGGGAAATATAAGAAAATGTCAGCCAAAGGTAGATCCACCTCTGGCGGAAAAAATTCCAATCAGGTTGCTTTTATTTATACGAAAGGGGATATTTGTAAATATCAGAATTTAGAAAAAAATCCAAATGGTGCTATGCATGATATAGGAGGAGTCTTAGGGTATAATGGACGGGTTCTTGGCATGATGCCTCATCCTGAAAGAGCTATGTTTTATCATCATTCTCCACTTTGGCCCCAAACCAAAGCAAGCTTGGTACGGGGCAAGCAAATAAAAAAAGAAGGTGTGGGTTTACAGATTTTTAAGAATGCAATTAATTATTTTAAAAAGTAATGGATAAAAATTTAAATGAAAAATGTGGAGTTTTTGGTATATTTAACGCTCCTAATATAGCATCTCGCCAAACATATTTCGGATTGTTTGCTTTGCAACACAGAGGACAGGAGCAGACAGGAATCGTTTCGACTAATGGTAAGAGACTTTTTGCATATAAAAATTCTGGGTTAGTGAGTCAAGTTTATACTGAAAAAATAATGAAGAAACTTCATGGCTTTGCTGCTATTGGGCACAATAGATATTCCACTTCTCGTGGAACAAGTACAAAACATGCACAACCTGTGATTATTAATAATACGATTGCTTTTGCTCATAATGGCAATCTTCCAAGTACAAAGGCATTAGTAGATTTTTTAAAGAAGAATAAAGTTTTTATTAAATCTAATTCAGATTCGGAACTGATGGCGAAAGCTATCGGTTTTTATATGAAAAGAGGACTTTCTTTGTCAAAAGCGATAGAGAGGTCTTATCCTCTTTTTACTGGAGCATTTTCATGTGTGGCACTTTCAAATAAAGAAATGGTTGCTTTTCGTGATCCACGGGGGATTCGTCCACTGGTGATTGGGAAGAGAGAGAATGAAACCATAATAGCTTCAGAAAGTTGTGCTCTTAGAACCGTAGGTGCTCATCTTTTACGTGAAGTATTGCCTGGTGAAATGGTAAGTATTTCAAAAAAAGTAATGAAAAGTAAAATTTTAGCTAGAGAAGAACCGAAATTAGATATTTTTGAATTTGTTTATTTTTCTCGCCATGATTGTTTAATGTTAGGAAAATCTGTTTATCAAGTTCGTAAAAATTTTGGTAGAATGCTTTTTAAAGAACATCCAAATATAAAATTTGATGTTATAATACCAGTACCCGAAACTTCTATTCCAGCTGCGATTGGATATTCTCAAGAATCTGGTGTTCCTTTTGAAATAGCTTTAAATAAAAATCGTTATATACATCGTACATTTATTGAACCTTTGCAGATAGGACGTGATAAAAAAGTTAAAATGAAACTATCTGTACTTTATAGTGTTATTAAAAATAAACGTGTTGGAGTAATAGATGATTCAATTGTTCGTGGAACTACTTCTCGACAAATAGTTAAAATGCTTTTTGATGCTGGAGCTAAAGAAGTTCATTTTTTAGTTGGTTCTGCTCCTGTGAAATTTCCAGATTTTTATGGTATCGATACCCCTAAACAAGAAAACCTTATTTCTTCACAAAAAACAATAGAAGAAACTCGTCAATATTTGGGAGCGACTTCTTTGTCATTCTTGTCTATAGATGGAATGGTTAAAGCTACAGGTTTGCCAAAAAAAAGATTTTCGCTTTCTGCTTTTAATGGAGAATATCCATTACCTATTTTTGAACATGAAAAAGAAATAAAATATAATAAATAAGACGAGTCCCGTTAGAAATTCAAGGGGCATGTTATAATGGTAATGTTTATTAATTTAAAATTTCGTACGGGATGAAAATCGCATTATTTATATCAGGCGGAGGAACAACAATGGAAGCCATAATAAAAGCTTGTAAGGATAATACATTGCAAAATATTATCCCTGTACTTGTGGTTGCTAGTAAATCTAATATTTTAGGAATAAAAAAAGCACTAGATCTCGGTATACAAAAAGAAGATGTTGTGGTATTAAATAGAAGATCTTTTACTACGGAGGAAGATTTTGGTCAAGCCATTCTTTCTTTATGCAAAGAAAGAGATGTAGATTTTATTGGTCAATATGGTTGGCTTGTTAAAACACCGAAAAATCTTTGTGAAGCTTATAAAGGAAGAATTATAAACCAACATCCAGGACCATTGGATAATGGAAGACCTGATTTTGGAGGTAGTGGTATGTATGGATTACGAGTGCATCAAGCACGGATAGAATTTGTTCGCAGGACGAATCGTGATTTTTGGACAGAAGCAACAGCACACTATGTGACTTCTCATTTTGATGAAGGTAAAATTATAAAAAGAGAACGGGTTCCAATATTTATAGATGATACAGCGGAAATATTGCAAGCTCGAGTGCTTCCTATTGAACATAAAGTTCAGATTGAAGCTTTGGAAGATTTTTCTCTAGGAAGAGTGGAAGAATTTTATCGCGAAGAACCACTTGTTTGTGAGGGTGAAGAAGGCATTTTAGAGAAATGTAAAGAATTAGCAATAAAAATGTATCCTAACGGTTAAATTGATATAATTATATTATGGAAAGTGAAACCAAAAATTGTCAGAGTTGTAAGAAAGATTTCACTATAGAATCTGAGGATTTTAAATTTTATGAAAAAATAAAAGTCCCTCCGCCAACTTTTTGTCCAGACTGTCGTTTGATGAGAAGATTATTATGGAGAAACGAGAGAACTTTTTATAGAAGGGAATGTAATAGTTGTAGTAAAAAAATTATTTCAATGTATAATCCCGATTTGTCTCAAGCTGTATACTGTCATGATTGTTGGTGGAGCGATAAATGGGATCCGATGACTTTTAAAGCAGACTATAATTATGACGAATTGTTTTTTAAACAATTTGAAACACTTTTTAAAAAAGTTCCTTTGATTAGTCTGTTTTCTGGGGGGAGACAATTAAATTCTGATTATTGCAATTTTACTGCTAACGATAAAGATTGTTATTTATGTTTTGGTGGGAAGGATGATGAAAGATCTTTTTATTCAAAAAATATATCTTTTTCAAAAGATGTGGCTGATATATTTAATGGAGATAAATTAGAATTATGTTATGAAAATATTCAATGTGAAAATTCCTACCGTTTATCTTTCAGCAAGCAATCTGAAAATTGTACCGATTGTATGTTTTTATATGATTGTCGCAATTGTCAAAATTGCTTTGGTTGTACCAATTTACGAAATAAAAATTATTGTATTTGGAATAAGCAATACTCTCGGGAAGAGTATTTAAAAAAAATAGAAGAATTTAATATTGGGAACTTTGAAAATTTAGAAAATTTAAAGTCTCAATTTTACGAAATATACAAGAAATCTATACATAAATATGGGCATTTAATTAATACAAAAAATTCTTCAGGTGATAATCTTTCCAATACTAGAAATTGTAAACATTGTTTTGATGTTTTTGGTTCTGGATCAGAAAATTGTAAATATACCCATTATGTTGTTTCAGGAGTGAAAGATTCTTATGATAATTATGGAATGCCAACAGCAGAAAAAGTATATGAAACTATTGCTATTGGTTTTGAATACTCTGAAAATTCTGATTATTATTTTAGTTATTTTGTTAAAGGTAGTAGCAGAATTTTCTATTCTTATAATTGTGTTAATTCTCACGATCTCTTCGCCTGCATCGGTCTCCGCAACAAATCCTACTGCATCCTGAACAAACAATACACAAAGGAAGAATATGAAGAATTAGTACCTAAAATCATCAAACATATGAATGATATGCCCTATATAGATAAAAAAGGAAGAATCTACAAATATGGTGAATTCTTCCCAAGCGAATTAAGTCCATTCTGTTATAACGAAACCATAGCTCAAGAATACTTTCCATTAACCAAAGAAGAAGCTTCAGAACAAGGATATAAGTGGAAAGAGAAAGAAGAAAGAAACTATCAAATAGATATTAAAAATGAAGATATTCCTAATGATATTAAAGAAGTAGATAATTCTATAGTTAACAAGGTTATTGAATGTGAACATAAAGGAACTTGTAATGAACAATGCACTGAAGCCTTCAAAATCATTGAAGATGAATACAAATTCTACAAAAGGATGAATTTACCTATTCCTCACTTATGTCCTAACTGTAGACACTATAATAGATTAAAACAACGAAATCCTTTAAAACTCTGGCACAGAAAATGTATGAAATCTGGATGCAACAATGAATTTGAAACTTCTTATGCTCCTGAACGTCCTGAGATTGTTTATTGTGAGAGATGTTATAATCAAGAGGTGTACTAGTAAAAATTAACAAAGGAAGTAAATATAATTTTATTAACCCTGTTAAATAATTTTTGTAAAGTAAAAATTATCCGAAGGACATTTAACAGGGTGAGGATTTTAATACTCATTTCATTCGTTTAAAATTAATCATGTTACCAGAAAATATAATTTATGTTGGAGTTTTATTAAATTTGATAGGAGAAATTTCTTATTTGAGAAGTATGTTTTTAGGGCATGCTAAGCCAAATTTAGTATCTTGGTTTATTTGGATGTTAGCACCTTTTATTGGTGTATTTTTTCAATTAAAAGCTGGTGCCGGACTTTCAGTTTTGCCTGTATTTATGATGGGCTTTGGACCTTTTTTAGTTATAGTTTATTCTTTGTTAAAAAAGAATGCTTATTGGAAAATTACTTTATTTGATTCAATATGTGGTTTTTTATCTTTAATAGCTTTAGGTTTATATGTTTGGACACACAATATTGAGATATCTATTATTTTTGTGATTCTTAGTGATGGTTTAGCAGCTATTCCTACTATTGTAAAATCATGGAAATTTCCAGAGACAGAATCAGCTTATATATATGTGGTTGGTATATTAAATAATATTTTAGGGTTATTAATAATAAAAGAATGGAGTTTTTCTATATATTCTTTAGGTATTTATTTTATAGTAATAAATGCAGTAATAAGTTTTGCTATTTTACACAGAAATTTTTTAAGAAAGTAATTTCTTCTTAAATTTATGAGCTATTATTTTATAGCAAATGAGGGCTGCTCCAAATTCTGTAAGTACTGAATCACGTTGTGGAGAGACTTCCACAATATCAGCTCCAACTAATTCTTTTTTATCGATAGCTTTTTCAATTAAATCTAAACCGTAATGCCAATCTAATCCTCCCTGGACTGGTGTACCTGTGCCTGGCATATAGGAAGGATCAAAACCATCTACATCAACAGTGATATAAACCTTTTTTGTTTTTATTGATTTTAATATTATATTTATTGGAATTTCTTTTTTTGTCCATTCAAAAACTGTTATTGTTTTTTTATTTTTTTGCCAATATTCATATTCATATTTTGAATATGTCCTGATACCTACTTGAATGATATGGAAGCCGAGTTCATGAATTCTGCGCATTACACAAGAATGAGCAAATTTATCACATTTTTCATCATAATCACAACTATCATCTCGAAGATCTTGATGTGCATCTATTTGAAGTATAGTTATATCTTTTGGATTTTCTCTTTTTGAAATTGCTTCGAGAGCTCCGAAAGATACTGTATGTTCTCCACCTAACATAATTACAAATTTATTATCATTTAATAATTTTTGATATTCAGAATTTATTTTTTTAGCTGCTTTTTCTGGAATTAATTTGTTTAATTCAGTAATTTTTATATGTGCAGTTTTTATTTTTTTAGCTGGTTCACAATGTAATTCAACATCAAAAAGTTCTAGATTATTATCTAAACAATTTATAATTTTTTTAGGACCTTGTGCTGTTCCCCCCATGAAAGATACACTATGTTCATAAGGAGCACTTAATATGACCACATCTGCGTCTTTAATATTTTTTGTATTTATTATTCTATCGATCATGATTTTAATAGTACTAAATAATTTTATATTTAGCAAAAATTTAAATCTTAGAAATTTGTGGGCCGTCGGAGGAACCTGCCTGCGCAGACAGGTCTTTTATTTCGTATCCTAATGAATTTATTTTATCTCGTAATTCGTCGGATTTTTTGAAATCTTTATTTTTACGAGCAAGTTCACGTTCTCCTACTAGTTTTAAAATATTTTCTGGAATTATTTCTTCTTTTAAATTCTCAAAGCCAAGTCCTAGAACTTTATCAAAATCTAAAATTGTTGCTTTTTTGTCAGCAGGGGAAACAGTCTCATCTTTTATCAAGTCCCAAAGTAGAGAAAGGGCTCTCGGAGTGTCTAAGTCGTCTTCTAGGTATTCTTTGAACTTTTTTTGGTAATTAATATCTATTTTCCCTACCTTCTTTCCAAGCTCAATATAGAGTTTATAAAGGCGTTTTAAGGCTATTTCCGAACCTTCTAGGACATCCCAATTGAAACTTACTTTGGTATGATAATTAGCCATTAGAAGCCAAAATCGATAGGCGATAGGGTTGATTTTTCTTTCTATCAGACTTTCAATTTTTAAAAAATTACCAGAAGATTTTGCCATTTTTTCACCTCCGGTATCAACAAATTCATTATGCATCCAAAATCTAACGAAAGGTTTTTTACCAGTTGCACATTCTGATTGGGCTATTTCATTAGTGTGATGAGTTGGCACAAGATCAATTCCACCGGTATGAATATCAAATTGTTCACCCAAAAATTTTATACCCATTGCAGAACATTCTATATGCCAACCGGGGAAACCTTTTCCAAATGGGGATTCGAAGCCAATTTTATTATTAAATTTCCACAAAGCAAAATCTTCTGGATTTTTTTTCTCAGAATTTTCTACTATTCTAGCTCCTTCTTTATTCCAATTTCTCATTCCACCCCAGAGAACTCCATAATCAGGCATTTTAGAAATATCAAAATAAATCCCGTCGCTTGTTTTATATGTATACTTTTTATCTTCTAATTTTTTTATAAGTTCTATATCTTCTTTTACATAATCACTAGCGAAATACATTCCACTTGGATCTTTTATATTTAATGTTTTTAAATCTTTTTTAAAACTTTCTGTATAGAATTCTGCTAGTTCTCTCATATTTTTTAATGTTAAAGTTTTTCCTTCACGTAATAATCCTTTGGTCATTTTGTCATCTCCAGAATCTGCATCGCTTGTTAGATGTCCTATGTCAGTGATATTCATTATTTGTTTAACTTTTAATCCACTGTACTTAAGAGTACGAGACAATACATCAGCAAAAACAAATGCACGTAAATTTCCTATATGAGTATAGTTGTAAACTGTCGGTCCGCAGGTATACATTCGGACTTCGTCTCTATTTATAGACGTAAAAATTTCTTTTTGTTTTGTTAGAGTATTATAAAATTTTAGTGGCATAAAAAATAAATTACGAATTATCAATTACAAATTATGGATTGTTTGATCTTGTTTAAATTCATTTCTATAAATTGAAATGAGAGTATAAAGTAGACTTATAGTTAAAGGACCGACTAAAATACCAATTGGACCTAAAAGTGAAATTCCACCTAAGACAGAAAATAAAATCAAAAGAGGAGGTAGGTTTATTTTATTACCTACGATAATTGGGCTCAAGAAATTATCAACCATTCCTACAATAGCTACAGCCCAAATGAGAAGTCCTATAGCTTCGATAGTGTTTCCTGTAACTAAAAGAAAGATTACAGCTGGTACAGAAATGATTGCAGTACCGATTGTCGGCACGAGTGCAGTAATTATGGTGACTAATCCCCAAAGTGCAGAATTTGGTACTCCAAATAATGTTAGACCTATACCCATGAGTATTCCTTGAATAAGAGCGATAAGAAGATATCCTTTAATAATACCGTTTACTGCGTATGAAAATTTATTTATGATTTTTGTATCATTGATATCTGAAAGTGGACTGAGTATAACTAATGCTTTTCTCCAATGGACACCATCTTTTAGAAAATAAAAAATAGATAAAAGAGTTAAAATAATGGAAAAAATGGTAGATAGGGTAGAAGTAAAAAGACTGGCCATGTTGTCAGTTATAAAAGAAATAAAATTTGAAATTTTCTCATGTAGATCAAAAGATATACCTGTAGGTAATATTTGGTTTATTGAATTATTAATTGAATTTATAAAAGATGAAGAATCAACATTGCTGGTGATCATTTGATAAGCATCTTGGCTTTGATTAAAAACTATGACACCTATACCAAAAAGTGGCGCCCCAATTATTATGATAAAGAAAAATATAGTTAAAAGTGCTGATAACCAATTTGGTAATTTTTTATTAAGCCATTCGTATACAGGGTAAAGTGTTATAGAAAATGAAATACCTAATACAAGCACTATCCAAAAAGGACGAAAAATTAAAAAAGAAAAAATAAAAGTAACGAATAATAAAATAAAGAAAAAATATCTTTCAATAATTTTTGTTTGCATCCCGTACAAAATAGGAAATCTTTAGATTTCCGTATTTAATTAAATTAATAAAAGCTTCGACATATTTGTTATTATAACTCACTTATAAAGTATAACATAACTAATAGATTTTGTACGGGATGAATATTCCTTTAGAACCTTGCTTTTTTGTTAAATTTTGTTAATATAAAATATATGAAATTTGCAGTTATACAAACAGGTGGGAAGCAATATAAAGTCTCAAAAGACGATGTTGTTTCTATTGAAAAAATGAAGGGGGAATACAAAGTTGGAGATAAGGTTGTTTTTGATAAAGTTCTACTTGTGGATGATGGCAAAAATACCACTATTGGTACTTCATATATTAAAGGTGCTTTAGTAGATGCTGAATTAGTACAAATTGGACGTTCTAGAAAAGTTATGGTTGTCAAATATAAACAAAAATCTCGTTATTTAAAAAGAAATGGACACCGTCAACCTTTCTTTAAGGTAAAAATTCTCGCTATAAAATAAAAACGGACGCTAAGCGTCCGTTTTTATTGTTTATTTTTTAGAGCATTTTTTCCGCCAGAGGTGGACCAGCCTTTGGCTGGGAGGGTTACTGTCTATTCTTCAACGCATTCTTTAAGGTATCATTATCGGAATATTCAAGTTCAGTACCGGTAGAAAGGCCTCTCCCTAAAGAGGATATTTTGATAGCTGAAGATTTTAATATATCTTTTAGCTGATTTCGGATATAAAAATCTGTGTGATTACCTTGTGGATTTAATGAAAAAGCTAAAATTATTTCTTTAAGGCTTTTTTCATTTGGTATTTTTTTTATTAGTTCATTGATTCTGACTGTTTTGTTTGTATTTTTTTCTATGATAGGTATGAGTCCACCTAGAATAAAATATTTACCATTATAAACTCTACTTTTATTTATACTTTCTAAATCAGAATCTTTTTCGACGATCATCAAAGTAGAGGAGTCTATATTTTTATCTGCACAAATTTCACACACTTTTTCTTTTTTCAAATTAGGGGATACAAAAAATCTGAAACACTGAGAACATTGCATCGTGTCTTTTCTTAACTCTTTTATAAGTAGAGACAAACCTTCGGCATAGTCTGAATTTTTAGCCATTAAAAAATAAACAAAACGTTTCGCTTGTCGCTCTCCGATACCTGGGAACTCTTTAAAAATTTCAGTTAACTTTTCTATGGTGTCCATAATTTATTAAAATTCATCCAAATCTTCGCTTACTTTTGATGCAGAAAATTCACTAAGGCTGCTTTTTTCAAGATTCAAAAAAGTAGTAGTTTTTTCATCAAAGTAAAGATCTACTTTTCCAGTCGGACCATTTCGGTGTTTTTCAATCAAAATTTCAGCGATATTTGTTTTTTCAGATTCATCTTTTCCTTTGTCATCTCGATGAATAAACATTACCACATCTGCATCTTGTTCTATGGATCCTGAATCACGAAGGTCTGAAAGCCTTGGTTTGCCTCCACGACTCTCTACGGCACGAGAAAGTTGAGAAAGTGCAAGTACAGGCACATCCAATTCTTTAGCTAAACTCTTTAATGATCTTGAGATTTCTGTCACTTGATTGACCATTGAATCATAATTTTTAGAAGTAGTCATAAGTTGCAGGTAGTCGACAACAATAAGGTCGAGTCCTTTTTCAGCTTTTAATCTACGAGAAAGAGCTTTCATCCGAATTATTGAATTCCCTGGTTGGTCATCAATAAAAATTTTAGCTTTTGCAAGTTTATCTAGAGAATCACGAAGTTGAGAGAAATCTCTATCAGATGACAAATGTCCTGTACGCAGATTCCATGCGTTTACTCGTGATTGTGCTGAGAGCATTCTATCTACTAGTTGTTGAGAGGACATTTCTAAAGAAAATATTAAAACTGATTTATCATTATTAACTGAAGCCATACGAGCAATATCAAGTGCGAGGGTAGTTTTACCTACAGAAGGTCTAGCAGCAAGAATAATTAAATCAGATTTTTGTAAACCAGAAAGTGTATTATCTAAATCTTTAAAACCAGTTGGTAGACCTCGAAGCATACCTTTGTGTTCATGTAATTTTTCTAGACGTTCCCATGCTTCAGGTAGAGCATCTTTTAAGTTTGTATATTTTTGATTTTTAGGAGAGGAGATAACAGAAAATATTTTTTTCTCTGCCATATCTAATATGTCATTCATATGATTATCGCCTTCTTCAAAACCAAGTTCTGAAACATAATCTGCTGCTTCTATCAAACTTCGTAAGACAAATTTCTTTTGGACAATTTCAGCATAATGTTTGATATTTGTAGAAGAGGGAACAGTATTCACTATTTCTGCTAGATATTGATTACCTCCAACTCTTTCGAGTACTTTTTGTTCACTTAATTTTATAGAAAGTGAGAGCATGTCTATTGGTTCATTCTTTAAAGATAAATCAAGCATTGCTCTGAAAATTATTTTATTTTTTTCAACGTAAAAAGAATCTTGGTTTATTATGTCTTCTACCTCATGGATAGCATCCTTACGGAGCATGATAGACCCAAGTACGGCTTGCTCTGACGGGATACTTTGAGGGGGAATGCGTATATTAGCTTTCTTTGCTTTTATCATGAAGACATTCTAGCATAGTAAAAAAAATGTCAAAGCTCAAAAATGCATAATATGTTATTAAAATGGGGACACCTGCCCGCAATGCTAAAAAGCATAGCTTTTGCAGGCGGGAATATGATAATATAAATATATGGTAAAAGATGAAAAAATAGTGCTTACAGGTGATCGCCCAACAGGCAAACTTCATTTGGGTCATTTTGTCGGGTCTATTCAAAATAGAGTAAAACTTCAGAATGAGGCTGATAAATCTTTTTATATGATTGCAGATATTCAAGCTCTTACATCAAATGCAGATAATCCCAAGAAAGTTAGGGATAATGTGTTAGAGGTGGCATTAGACAATTTAGCTTGTGGGCTTGATCCTAAAAAAACAACTATGTTTATACAATCAGAAATTCCAGAAATTGCTGAGCTTACAGTTTTGTTTTTAAATTTAGTGACTCTTGCTCGATTAAAAAGAAATCCAACAGTAAAAGATGAAATGAAAGATAAGGGTTATGGTGAAGATGTACCTGCGGGATTTTTAATGCATCCAATTTCTCAAGCTGCAGATATTTTATTTTGTAAAAGTACCATAGTACCAGTCGGGGAAGATCAAAAACCAATGATTGAACAGACAAATGAAATTGTGGATGATTTTAATCGTTTTTATGGAGAAACTTTCAATCATGTCAAACATTTAGTAGGAAATACTCCAAGATTAGTTGGTATTGATGGAAGTTCTAAAATGGGTAAATCTTTGAATAACGCGATTTATCTTTCTGATGGTTATGAAGAAATTTCGAAAAAAGTTATGGATATGTATACCGACCCGAACCATATCCATGTTGAAGATAGAGGAAAAGTTGAAGGTAATGTTGTATTTACCTATTTAGATATTTTTGATGAAGATAAGAAAGAAGTTTCAGAATTAAAAAAACAATATGAAAAGGGTGGATTGGGTGATGTTGTTATTAAAAAAAGATTAATAGAAGTTTTAGAAAAATTAATAAAACCGATTCGTGAAAAAAGAGAAAAATTAGCAGAAAATCCTAAAGCTATAATGAAAATATTAGAAGAAGGAACAATGTATGCTAAGAAAATAGCAAAAGAAACAATGTTAGAAGTTCGTAAGGCTGTAAAAATTGATTATTTTTAAAAATGTTTATGAAAAATAATTCTGAACAATATAAAAAAGAAATTATTGAAGTGATTTATAAGATTTCTAAAGATAAAGAACTTTTAGGAGATTTTATAAAAGAAATATTAACTCCTCGAGAATTTGATAATATTGGTGTTCGTTGGCAAATAGTGGAACGTATAGCAAAAGGGGAACATCATCAAGCTATTGCTGAAGACTTACATTTAGGAGTAGCGACTGTTACTCGTGGATCACGTGAAATGCGTAAGAAAAATGGTGGATTTAGGAGGGCCTTAAAAGTTATCCGCAGATAATTTATTTTAGCTATTGTTTTTATTTTTTATATATACTAGCATACTAGTATGTTGATATTAAATAGATTGCAAATAAATAGATTTTGGTGGCGCATAAATGATTTTATTTTTGCGTTATTTCGGTGATTTTTTTAGTTTTATTAATTAAAAGAATTTTTTAGAAAGAACGTAAAAAATGTTCTTTTTTATTGTTTATTATCTTTAAAAAAATTATATGAAAAAAAATAAAAAATTATTAAAAAATTTACCAAATAAAGAAGGTTATTATGGTTCATTTGGTGGGCAATTTATTCCACCAGAATTGAAAAAACCATTAGAGGAAATAGAGAAAGAATATTTAAAAGCAAAAAAAGATATTAATTTTCAAAATGAATATAATGATTTACTTAAAAATTATGTTGGACGTCCTTCGCCATTATATTTTGCAAAAAATTTAACAAAAAAACTTGGTGGTGCAAAAATTTATTTAAAACGTGAAGATTTAAACCATACTGGTGCACATAAAATAAATCATTGTATCGGAGAAGCTTTGCTTGCAAAAAGAATGGGTAAGAAAAAACTTTTAGCAGAAACTGGTGCTGGGCAACATGGAGTTGCATTAGCTACTGCGGCAGCTATAGTTGGATTACCGTGTGAAATTCATATGGGTTCTATTGATATAGTAAAAGAATATCCAAATGTAATTCGTATGAAATTACTTGGAGCAAAAATTGTAGAAGTTAATACTGGTGGAAAATGTCTTAAAGATGCTGTTGATAGTGCTTTTTCACAATTTATGAATGAATATCAGACTACATTTTTTGCAATAGGATCTGTAGTTGGGCCTCATCCGTATCCTATGATAGTGAAAGATTTTCAATCAATTGTTGGAAAAGAAGCAAAAAAACAAATTATAAAAAAAGAAGGTAGATTACCAGATTATATAATTGGTTGTGTGGGAGGAGGTTCTAATGCTATTGGTTTATTTAACGAATTTCTTGATGATGAAGTTGAGCTTATTGGAGTTGAACCAGCTGGAAAAGGTACAGCTGTTGGTCAACATGCTGCGACTATTACATATGGTTCAGAAGGAATAATTCATGGAATGAAGACTATTGTTTTACAAAATAAAGAAGGAAAACCAAATCCGGTACATTCAATAGCTTCAGGTTTAGATTATCCTGGAGTAGGTCCAATACATGCATATTTAAAAAATATTGGTAGAGTAAAATATACTTCTGTTTCTGATAAGGAAACATTAGATGCTTTTGTCGAGTTATCTAAAATTGAAGGAATTATACCAGCTCTTGAAAGTTCTCATGCAATAGCAGAAGTAATAAAATTAGCACCAACGTTGGATAAAAATAAAATTATAATTGTAAATCTTTCTGGTCGTGGAGATAAAGACATAGATTATGTTGTTAAATTATTAAAAATTAATTAATTTAGTTTTCCACATATCCATATTGTGTTTTTAGGTGTTTGTGTTATGATAAAAATTCAGATATGAAAAGTTTACGAAATATAAAGATTAATAGTTTCTTTTATCTTACTTTTATTAAAAGGGAGCTATTTGTTTTTGTATAAAGTTAATTAAATTAAAAATACAAAACAAAAATGGCTCCGAGTAAAATTGAAGCCATTTTTTTTGGGTTGATGTATGTATTCATAATCTTTAGGAATATATGCACCAGCCTTAAATAAATAAATGTTTTGAGGTGTGGATAGTTCATCACAAAAAATATAGGAGAGTGTTATGCAAAAAATGTTTAATTCTTCATTCGGGGGAGATGGTTTTTCTCCTCTTATTAGTAAAGAAGATAAGGAAGAAATAATTTCTTCCTTATCTTCTAATAAAGAGGAGAAGGGTTTAAAAAAACCTGAAAGAAAAAAAAAATTTAAAAAACCCACAAAAGAAAAGAAAGAAAAATTATTACTTTAGTAATGATATCAATATATCTTAATTTTTCTTTTGTATAAAAGGATTTACGGCAGGGAATATTTATATTTTCTGCTGTTTTTATTTATTTGACAAAATATTAAGTTTTATGTACTATGAAAATAGTTAAATGTTTTTTTGTTAAATAAATTTAGGAGTCTGTAATGGATTCAAATAATCCTTATCCAATGAAAATCTTCGGTAATCCGAATGGATTAAATACTATTCTTTTTAAAGAGATAGTTAGCTTGTTAGGCAAAGAACCTGGGAAAGTTTCTTATAATGAATTTTCTGACGGTGAATGCTTGTGGCATCACGAAGAATCAATTCGTGACTGTGATGTCTATTATTTTTTTCAGCCAAGGTTTGGGAAAAAAGAGGAACTGAGCTTTGATTTAGATCTTGCGGAAACGATGATTTTTTCTCTAAAATAGGGAGAGCCAAACAGGATAACTATTATTATTCCTTGTCTTCCTTATGCAAGGCAAGACAGGCCCTCAAATTTTGGTAACCTTCACAACGGCGAATCTATTACTTATTTGTCAAAAAATGGAGATTCATCGTTAGTATTTTGAGAAGTTGTAGCAATATGACTCCTCTTTTTTATTTTATCTTTTTTATGATATACTTTTTGGATGAAAGATAGAATTTATATTAAAGATTTAAAAGAAAATATTGGAAAGGAGGTGATAGTGGCTGGTTGGGTGAATATTAGACGTGATCAAGGCAAGATGGTGTTTTTTGATATGCGTGATATGACAGGTCTAGTACAATGTGTCGCTTTACCGAGTCGTATAGATGTTATAGAAAAAGCAAAAGAAATTCGTCCAGAATGGGTTTTGAAGCTCACAGGTCTAGTCAATAAGCGCCCAGATAAAAATATTAAAATGGATGTATTAAATGGTGAATTAGAGCTTGAAGTCACTAATGTTGAAATTTTAAACAAGGCAGAAACCACGCCTTTTCAAATAAATGAAAATTCTATCGGAGTCAATGAAGATCTCAGAATGAAATATAAGTATTTGGATTTACGAACAGAAAGAATGCAAAAAAATATTAGAATGCGAGATAAAATAATTTCTTTTTTTCGAGATTATATGCACAAGAATGACTTTATTGAAATTGAAACACCAATACTTATGAAAGGTACTCCTGAAGGTTCACGTGAATATGTTGTACCATCTAGATTATTTAGTGGACAGTTTTATGTGCTTCCGCAATCTCCTCAGCAATTTAAACAACTCTGCATGGTTGCTGGTTTTGAAAAATATTTTCAAGTCGCACGTTGTATGCGTGACGAAGACACAAGAGGTGATAGACAGCCAGAATTTACCCAACTTGATTTTGAAATGTCTTTCGTGACTCAAGAAGAAGTTCTTGAATATACAGAAGCGATGTTTATTGAACTTGTAAAAAATGTATATCCAGAAAAGAAAATTAATAAAATACCTTTTCCACGTATTTCTTATAAAGAATCAATAGAAAAATATGGTTCAGACAAACCAGATTTGCGTGTAGATAAAAATGATCCTAACGAACTTGCATTTGTGTGGATTCTTGATTTTCCAATGTTTGAAAAAAATGATGAAGGGGAGTTGCAAGCGGTGCATCATCCTTTCTGTTCAATTAAAGATGAAGATAAAGAGAAGTTTTTGAAGGGGGAAGATTTATTTTCTATCCGTGCAAATGCTTATGATTTGGTACTAAATGGTTATGAACTTTCTTCTGGGTCTATTCGTATTCATGAAAAAGAAATACAAAAACAAGTCTTTAAACTTTTAAATATAGGAGAAGAGGAACAAAAGAAAAAATTTGGACATATGTTAGAAGCATTTACTTATGGAGCACCTCCACATGGTGGTTTCGCCCCTGGTATAGATCGTATAGTGATGATTCTTCAAAATGAACCAAATATTCGCGAAGTCATTGCTTTTCCAAAGACAGGTGAAGGTAAAGATTTAATGATGGGTTCTCCCGCAGAAATTTCAGAGAAACAACTGAAAGAGTTAGGAATAAAACTTTCTAAATAATTTTTTAAATTTTATTTTTTACTCACTGAATGATTGGGATAAATCTTTCTTTATTTGCTCGCTTAATTTTTCTACGCTCTTGAATTTTTTTGGGAAACGCAGATATCTTTCTGTCGTGGCTGTTATATTTTTTCCATAAAGATCATCATTAAACTCTAGGATATGGATTTCTAGACAATCTTTATTTGTTAAAGAATTGAATCCGTAATATATAAGCCCTCTATAAAATGTACCTTCTAGACTAACTTTGCACGAATAAAGTCCTTTAGCGAGGTCTTTTGCTAAGGCAACATCTAGGTTTGCTGTTCTAGCGCCTACTTTTTCTCCGTTATTAGCCCCAGGCAAAACGATTCCACTGATTGTTTGTGTTTTATTTAAACGAGTAGCCAAAGTAACAGAAATGATTAAGAGAGTTGCGCCAGTGATCTGAGTTATGGATAAAATATTGTTGTTGAAGAAATAATCAAAAATAACAGCAGAAACTGGCCAAGCCAATTCACATAAAGTTGCCAAAGATGCAGGAATTTTTTTCAAACCAAAATAATAAAGATACATAGCCACAGCCCCAGAGGTGAAGACGATGATAGCCAAAGTTTTCCAGACGTTAGGTTCTATTGAAGAAAGTGTTGAGAAATATTTTATAGCGGGGATTAGCATTATGATAATAGTAAAACCAAATCGCAGAGCAGAAAGTAGCCCGTAATTAATATTCTTTAAAGAATATTTTCCGAAAGTAGTTGAAGATCCCCAAGAGAAAGCAGCTAATAAAGAAAAGATAGCCATCATGGTTGTAGCATTACCAAAATTTATTGAAGTTGGGTCTTTAAATGTGACGAAATATCCACCGATAAGTGCCAGAAATGCATAGATATAAAACTTAGCAGGGAAGCGTTCTCTCAAAATAATTGCTGACAATAAAATAGCGAAGATTGGTTGGAATTTTTGAAGAAGGATAACCACAGAGACATCAACAAAACCAGTCAAAAATAATGCTTTAGTAAAGAATGTAGTACCGAGTGCACCGCCAAACAAAGCTACCCAAAAGATAGTTAGCCATTGTTTTTTGGTAATATTTTTGAGTTCAAATTTATAAATAAATAAAAATGGCAGAAGAATAACGAACCCTAAACTGTGTTCTAAAAATACTACAAAGCTAGGTGGTAAAGATGCGAGATGTGGACGTAGGAAAGTTCCATCTAAACTCCAAAGTAAAGCTGATATTACGACAGCCAATGCCCCGACAAAAATTTTGTTTTTTATTTGCATAATGATTTTTGATTATAACATGTTTTTTATGCTAAAATATAGCTATGAGCTATTTATTAAACAAAAAATGTGTACCGTGCGAAGGAAAAACAAAACCTTTATCTAAGAAAGAGACGAAAGTTTTTATGAAAGAAATTTCAGGTTGGAGATTTGATAAAAAATATGGAAAAATTTCTAAGGAATTTGAATTTGAAGACTTTGTTGATTCTATACTTTTTGTTAATAAAATATCTCAAATAGCAGAAGAAGAAGGTCATCATCCAAATATTCATATTTTTTATAACAAAGTATTAGTGGAACTCTCTACGCACGATATAAAAGGACTCTCCGAGAATGATTTTATTATAGCAGCAAAGATAGATGCCCTTGTCTGATTTTTTGTATTGACTTTTTATTCAAAAGGTATAACTTTAAGCTAAAGAAAAATATCTGTGTTCTTAAATAATTTTTTTAATAAACAAAAGTTGGAGGATGAAATGATTGTCTCTTTTTTGATGCAACTAGTTTCTGAGATAGAAAGTATTTCGGATGAGACTATCTATGATTTTAGTCTCTCTTTGTTGGCAGTAAAAGAAGAAGAAAAAATTGTCGGGATTCTAAGCGAAGAAGGTAAAAGGATTTATTCTTTATTAACACTCAAAGAAAATGAGATAGATAAAGAAGATCTTTCTATCTTAGAAAAAAATGAGTGCTTTTCTTCAGTGGAAGAAGATAATCTTGGAAAAGATTATAAAAGAATTATAAAACTAGAAGATGAAATTAGAATTCTCGAAGATATTCTTTTTATGGAAGTTCAGGAAGTTGTAGGATTTTTTTTCGAAGGAGGTTCAATATCTTCGGAAGATTTTAATTTTGCTTTTAGGGAGGGATGGCAAATAGTAGAAGTAGAAATGAGTAATAGAATATATGTAAATACATTATTTTATCCTAATTGATTTGTTAAATTTCTTTTAAGCCCTTGGAAAGCCCTAAGCTTTCCTAAGTGCTTTTTCATTTGTAATCTTTTAGCTGATTTTTGAATTTTTTATAAAAAGGTATATAATATAAGGATGAAAATAACTTTTAGTAATAATCCTAAAAAGACAGAAAAAGAGGTGCTTTTTGTATCTGTTGAGCCTAAGAACACAGATGAAATTGTTAAAGAAAATGGAGTAAAGACTCTATATTTAAAATGCGATGAAAAAGATAAGATGAACTTGAGGAAGCTCTTTTTGCTCGTGCGTAAAATGGTTATATTAGCAAAAGGTGTGAAAGCTGAAAAAATTGCTTTTGATTTTAATGATTTCAAATTTGCGAAAATAAAATTGTCAGATGAAGAACTTGGAGAGATTATTGGCACACAGTTTGATTTTGCAAATTATGAATTTGTGGAATATAAAACGCCGACCAAAGAAGGTTTTAATTTTATAAAAGAAGTTATGATTTTGGGTGCAAATAAAGAAATACAAAAAGCTATTTTGAAAGGTCATACCATAGCAGGAGAAGTAAATAAGACTCGTACGCTTTCAAACATTCCGGGTGGGGATATGACTCCTCAAATTTTAGCTCGAAAGGCAAAAGAAGCTGTAAAGGGTCTGTCTGTAAAAGTCACAGTACTTGGTGAAAAAGAAATGGAGCGTCAAAATATGCGAGCGATACTTTCTGTCGGGCGTGGGTCAGATGAAGAATCAAAATTTATTATTATGGAATATAAGGGAGGTAAAAAAAATGATAAACCCATCATCCTTGTCGGCAAAGGTGTGACATTTGATACAGGTGGAATAAATTTGAAACCGTCAAATAGTCTTCTTGGTATGAATATGGATATGTCCGGAGGCGCATCAGTTATACATACTCTTGCACTCGTTGCAAAAATGAAATTAAAAAAGAATGTGATTGGCTTGATTCCTTCAGTTGAAAATATGGCCTCTGGTAAAAGTTATCGGCCGGGAGATATTGTCCGTTCAATGTCTGGCAAAACTATTGAAATTTTAAATACGGATGCAGAGGGTAGAGTGATTTTAGCAGATGCTTTGACTTATGCAGAAAAATATAATCCGGAAGTTGTGATAGATATAGCGACTTTGACGGGGGCTGCGATAGTTGCGCTGGGAGAGAGAGCTTCAGCGATTTTTACGGATGATGATAAGTTAGCTAAAGATTTTGAAGAAGTAGGAGAGAAGACAGGTGAATATGTTTGGCGTTTGCCTATGTGGGAAGAATATGAAAATGAAATAAAAGGATCTCTCGGAGATTGGACGAATATTCACAATAAAGATTCTCGTTATGGTGGAGCTATTTATGCAGCAATTTTTTTACATCAATTTATAAAAGGCCACAAATGGGTGCATTTAGATATTGCCCCTCGTATGACTTCTATGGCAGGAGAAAACCTCGCAGGGGGCGCCTTAGGTACTCCTGTAAGGCTTTTGTATAAGTTTATTGAGGAATACTAAAAAATCTCAGAAAATAATGTTTTTAAGGGGTTTTGAGCTCGACGGAGCGAAAACTTCAGAATTTTTTAAGCTTCAAAAAATTCGTATCGACAAAAATATTGTTTTTGAGATTTTTTAAAATCAAAAACTCTTTCTTGGTACAAGTTTTTGATAGACACGCATATCTGCAAGCTTGCAGATTGCTATGCTCGTCGCTCAAGAAAATAATAATTGGAGTACCACCTTTATTTTCTAAGCTCCTGTGCAATGTCTCTCAAAAACTGTACCTTCAACGAGTTTTTTCCTTAAAAACATTACTCTCGAGGTTTTTAAAAATTTAGTATTTTGTGGTATAATTATTCTTAAGTTATTATTAGCTTGCCCGCCTTTGGTGTGGTTTAATTTTAATAATTTTATGAATCAAAATAATATAGAAAATCCTGGGAAAAATGTTTTTAGTAATGAAGTTGAAGAAGATTTAATATCATTTTGGGTGAAAAAATTTGAGGATGCAGGAGTCAAAGAAGAAGTTGGACCTTTTGATGCTATTTCATCATGGAAAGAAGATCCACGTTCTACTGTTGGGTATGGAGAACCAATACTTGTAGACGTTGTTATAGATGGAAAAAAAACAGATGTGTATCGTGCTAGCTTTGGGGAAAATAATGAAGAACATAGTATTTATTTGCATGTAAAAGAATCCCGTTAGAGATTACTCATGTTCCATTACACATATATATTAAAAAGTCAGAAAGATGGTAAAATTTACACGGGGTATACGAAAGACCTACGGAAGCGCCTGGATCAGCACAATAAGGGTTTATCAACGTATACAAAAAATAGGGGTCCATTTGTTTTGATATATTACGAAGCGTGTTTATTGGAAAGTAAGGCGAGGTCGAGAGAATTATATTTAAAATCAGGTATGGGTAAGCGGTATCTAAAAAATAGACTAGGCGCTTCCTATCTCTAACGGGATGTTTCAAAATTTTTTACTAAAAAAGATGTTAAAAGCAAAAGGTGTGCCGGAGGGGCAGATTGATATGTTCGTCGGCATGATGGAGAAAAATCCTAAACTTTTTCAAAAACTTGCCTTAGAAGCACGAGAAAAAGTAAAAAGCGGAATGGATCAAACGAAAGCCAGTATGGAAGTGATGAAAAAATACGAAGAAGAATTAAAAAAATTAGTATAAAAAAATGGAAACTTATAACTGGTATTCACAACTTATTAAACCTACTTGGGCTCCACCGTCTTGGCTTTTTGGTCCAGTCTGGAGCGTGCTTTATGTTATTATTATTTTTTCTTTTGGTATAGTATTTTATAAAATTTTCAAAAAAGAATTGCCAGTAGTTATTTTAATTCCTTTTGTTTTAAATCTTATTTTTAATTTATCTTTTACTTATTTTCAGTTTGGTTTAAAAAGTAATATTTTAGCAGCAATAGACATAATTTTAGTTTTAATTACTTTAGTTTGGGCTTTAATTATTATCTATCCGTATATTAAATGGGTGGCTATAGTAAATATTCCTTATCTTCTTTGGGTTTCTTTTGCTACATTTTTGCAACTTACTATTACTTATTTAAATAAATAAAATATGGTCGGTATAATTTTAACTGCTATAGGGACTTTTTTAGATGAAGTAGCTTCATCTTTCGGTAAATGGGAAATAACACATAAGAAAGAAAATATTTATACTTTTGGTTTTTTAAATACTTTTTGGCTTCTTATTGTATTTATTATTATTTCTCTTATTAAAGATAGTTTTTTATTTAATATAGATTCTATTCCTATTTTGGGATTGCTTATAGTTTTGGAGTTTGCACAAGCTTATTCTACTCTTCATGCAATAGAAGAGGCAGATCGTAGTACTTTAGGTTTTATAATGATAAGCACTATTCCACTTTTGTTAGTTGTAGATAAAATTTTAGGATATGAGATAGATATTTTTAATATATTTGGTATATCTATAATAGTTTTAGGTCTTTTAATTTTATTATTTAATCATGGTATTAATAAAAAAGGAATTGGTTATGTTGTTTTTTCTTCTATTAATGCAGTAGCTACTCTTTCTATTTATAAATATTGTATTACGAATTATAATTCTGTAGAAGCTCAGCAGATTATAACCTCTATATTTTTGCTTTTGTTTTTATTTTTTATGTCTATTTGGAAATTTAAACAGAATCCATTTGATTTTCTTTTCAAGAAAGAATTATTAGTACAATCTATTTCTAATGGTTTAGGTGGTGTCATTATAAGTTTTGCATATCTTTTTGCACCGGCATCTATTATAACTAGTGGAAAGAGAGCCTCTTCTATATTATGGTCAATAATATCGGGTAATAGATATTTTCATGAAAAGCATATAATAGTTAAAATTATTTCTTTTGTTTTTATTATTATAGGTTTAACATTTTTAGTGTTATAATATAAAGGTAGAAATTGAAATTATAAAAGATAATATGAGGAATTTTTTGTTTCTAAATTTTAGATGAATCTAAATTTATACTTCCATCTTCCGTAAATTTCTTGGACATTGAAGTGATGAAAAAATACGAAGAGGAGTTAAAGAAATTAGTGTAATTTAACACCATTGTAATTTTTGTTGAAATATGCTAAGATTGTTACTGGAAAGGGGTTTAAACACCCCTTCCAGTAACTAAATGGATAAAATACTAACAAAAGGCGAATATTTAGAGGTCTTATTGAGATCTACAAAAACCATCTTCTCTACAAAAGATGTAGCTTTGTTATGGAATGAGAACGATAACAAGATTGTTACTGATAGATTAAAGAAGTATGTAAAAGCCGAAAAGTTAGTTAGACCGTATAGAGGATTATATGCAAAAGATAAAAATTACGACCGATTTGAATTAGCGACTCGTATCTACACTCCCTCATACATCAGTTTTGAAACTGTCTTAACAAGGGAGGGTGTAAATTTTCAATACTACGGAAATATTTTTGTTGCGTCATATGTAAATCGAGAAATCAGCATTGGTGAGCCCGCCTTCATTAAAACTTTGGCGGACAAGCAGAAAATCACATTTGTCCGGATGAAAGATTATGTCTTAAGTAACACTGTCGGGATAGAGCATAAAGATGGTTATGCAATTGCGACACGAGAGCGTGCATTTTTGGATCGTGTATATGTAAGCAAAGATTATCACTTTGATAATTTATCTAATTTGAATTGGGATAAAGTATTTGAGATTTTGCCCATCTACCACAACAAACGCTTAGAAAAAAAGATAAAAGAATACTTTAAAAGCTATCAAGATACTCAAATAAACAAATAATATGACATTAGACTACTCAAAACATAAGAATATCTTGTTGCAGATTTTGAAAGATATATATTCTGATACCTCTATTGCCCCCTACTTGGGATTTAAAGGCGGGACCGCTGCCATGATGTTTTATGATTTGCCGAGAAATTCAGTTGATATCGATCTTGATTTGTTAGATGAGAAGAAAGAAAATGAAGTCTTTGAGAAGATAAACAAGATTGTAAGTAATTATGGAAAGATTACAGACTCTTATATGCAGAGATTTAACTTGAGAAATGTTATCTCATACGATCCGAAGGCACAGAATATTAAGGTTGAGGTAAATCGCAGACAGTTCGGCTCAAAATATGAAATGAAAACATTGTTGGGTATTTCTATGCTCGTCATGGTCCAAGAGGATATGTTTGCTCACAAGTTGATGGCGATGCTTGAGCGAATTGGTAAAACAAGTCGAGATATTTTCGATGTAGAGTATTTTGCCAAGAATAACTGGCTTATTAATCGAAAGATTGTAGAAGAACGATCTGGTGTTTCTTATAAAGAAGCATTGGAGAAATGTATTGAAGTGCTTGAAAAGATGGATAACAAGCATATCTTGGATGGTCTTGGTGAGTTATTAACAGATGCCCAAAAGGATTCTGCACGTGCGAAGTTAAAAGCAGATACCATCTTCATATTGAAAGTGATGCATAGTAGCGAGAAATAATTTATGGTAAACAGCAATCTTACAAATGCAAAAAACCTCACAAGAACTGTTTTTGTAAAATTAGCTTTGTGGAAAAATTTTGAATATACCTGTCGGGTGTCCGACACCCGATGGAACGAAGAAGA
>Ga0210057_1001775_pt1 | contig 32099 bp, 42 predicted proteins | sample CryGeyCG2114_010_2_FD_183968 | JGI IMG/M metagenome (GOLD analysis project Ga0210057, IMG submission 183968) | Groundwater microbial communities from aquifer - Crystal Geyser CG10_big_fil_rev_8/21/14_0.10 (SPAdes) (version 2) | ecosystem: Environmental > Aquatic > Deep subsurface > Groundwater ... | reverse complement strand
GATGTCATTAATTTAAGACGTTTGGATATTCCAAAATTACAAATGGTTCTTCATAAATTACAGGAAGAATTATTCTTATCAGAAGAGGGTAAAGAGGAGGCTGAAGAAAATGACTAAAGACATTAAAGAGACTAAAGAAGTTAAAGAAGTTAAAGAAGTTAAAGAGGTTAAGGAAAAGAAAATAGAAAAAGTAGAAGAACTGCCGGGAGTAGGTGCAGCAACAGCAGAAAAATTAAAAGACGCAGGTTTTCACGATTTATTAAGCATAGCAGTAACAACACCGAGAGTTTTAGCAGAAGTAGCAGGTGTGGGAGAAGCAGTTGCTCGTAAAATAATTAACACAGCTCGTAATTCATTGAATATGGGTTTTGAGTCAGGAGATGAAGTTCTTAAAAAATCAGAAAAAATAGAAAGAATAAAAACAGGTTCAAAAGAATTAGATAGATTGCTTGGTGGAGGAATAGAAACAGGAACGATAACAGAATTTTACGCACCTTTTGCAAGTGGAAAATCGCAAGTTGGTTTTCAAATAGCAGTTAATGCTCAGCTCCCAAAAGAAAAAGGCGGAGTTAACGGGATGGTTGCATTTTTAGATACAGAATCAACTTTCAGGCCTCAGAGAATAAAAGAATTAGCAGAAGCCCAGGGATTAGATCCAATAAAAGTACTTAAGAATATTAGAATAGTACATTGTTTTAATTCAGATCATCAAATGTTAGTAACAGAAAAGATATCTGATTTAATAACAAAAGAAAATCTTCCAATAAAATTAGTAATAGTAGATTCTTTAATGTCTCAATTTAGAGCAGATTATATTGGTAGAGGTACTCTAGCAGACAGGCAGCAAAAATTAAACAAGCACATTCATACACTACAAAGACTAGCAGATAATTATGGTGTGGCAGTTTACGTTACTAATCAAGTAATGTCAAAGCCCGATACTTTCTTTGGAGATCCAACAGAACCTATTGGCGGGCATATAGTGGGGCATGGAATGAATCCTAGAGTTTACTTAAGAAAAGGTAAAAAAGGAACAAGAGTAGCTAAACTAGTTGATAGTAGCTGGCTTCCAGAAGGTGAAATTGTTTTTAAAATAACTGAGAAGGGAATAGAAGACGCAGAAGTATAATCCCTTTCTTTTATTTTTATACCAAAAGCTTTATTAACAAAAATATAATTTACTTATTATATGAATCGAACACTCAAATTACTAATACTTTCAGATATTTTTGTTATAAGCGGTTTAGGACTAATCGCTCCAATATTTGCTATTTTTATTAAAGATAATCTTATCGGTGGAAATATTATTGCAGCAGGACTTGCAAGCACAATATTTTTAATAACAAAAGCCATTTTACAAATAGTCTTTACTAAGATATTTAATCCAAAAGATAGATTTTGGATGCTTATTTTGGGAACAGTTATGATTATTCTTGTTCCCTTTTTTTACATATTTGCGACCCATATAAATTATATCTATTTAGCCCAATTTATCTATGGTGTTGGAGCAGGTTTTGCCCATCCTTCATGGTCTAGTCTTTTTACAGCTAATTTAGAAAAGGGAAAAAGAGGTTTTCAATGGTCTGTGTATTCTTCTAGTGTAAGTATGGGAACCGCAATTACAGCTTATTTAGGAGCAATAGTTGCAGAATATTTTGGATTTCAGACAGTATTTATTGCAGCAGGCATCTTTTCTTTGATAGGATTACTTATTCTTTTTGAACTACAAAAAAAACAGATTGTGAAAAAAATATGAAAAAACCATATATAAAAAAATATGGAAAGGTTTCTGGTTTTAATATCTGGATGGTTGATGGAGGCTATATTAGAAAAAATTTAAATGAAGAATTTAATAATTTTGGACAGCATTACCGTTTCAAATTCATTCCTAAAAATGAATTTTGGATAGATCAAGAACATGGATTAGGTAGAGAAGAAAAATACTATATTGATCATATGCTTGTTGAGAATAGACTAATGGCCTTAGGAAAAAGTTATGATAAGGCTTTTGATAGGGCAGAAAGAATAGAAAGATGTGAAAGAAGAAAATCTAGATCAATAAAACTTAAGAAAAAAAACAGTAAAGACATTCTTTTCAAAAGAATACATAAAAGATTATTAAAAAAGTATAGTAAAAAAATAGAAGTATGGATTGTAAATGGCAAATTAGTAAGAGATAATTTATTTATAGAATTTACAGAAGGGGGCCACGATAGAGTTTATCATTTTATCCCTAAAAATGAAATCTGGATAGACGATGATCTTAATAAAAGAGAACTAAAATTTATTTTATTACACGAATTGTATGAAAGAAACCTAATGTTAAAAGGATGGCCTTATGATTCTAAAAAAAGGTCTGCACACAGAATTTCAAGCAATTTAGAATATCATTACAGACATCATCCAAAAGGAATAGATAAAAGAATAAAACAAGAATTAAATAAGATTAAATAATTCCAAGATTCTTCTCAAACCATCTTCTAACAACTACTTCCGGGTTCATACCCACAAATTCATCAACAACCTTTCCATTTTTAAATAATTTAATATGGGGGATGCTTACAATACCATATTTAACTGCATGTAATCTATTATTATCAGTCTTGGCTTTTGCAAGAACAAATTTATCATGATATTTTACAGCTATTTTTTGCAGAATTGGTGCTAACATCAAGCAAGGTGCACACCAAGTATTCCAAAAATCAACAACTACGGGAATAGTCTTTGATCTTTCTATTACCTCTTTTTGAAAATTATTGTCGTTAACTATTATTTCCATTATTTTTCTAAATCAGAAAGACTTTATAAATTTAATGCCCCCACCAGGATTCGAACCTGGGTCTCAACCTCCGCAAGGTCGCATTCTTTATGGGAATTATATTCTATCCACTATACTATAGGGGCCTATTAATTGTTTATTCATCTGATTTATAACTTTTACTCCGTAATATCCTGCCCATAATATGATTTTTTAAAGCAAAAGAATTAATAATAATCCTTTTAAAATTATTATCTTGAGCAAATACTTTGTTTTTCTTCTTTAGTATACTATCTAAGAATTCTTCTGCATTATCTCCATATCCAATAGTTAATATCTTTCCAAAACTATAAGTAGCATGTCCATCACTTCCACCGCAATAAGGTTTGTTTAACTTATTAGCTAACCACATCGCTTTATTATTTCTTCTTTTTAATATATTTCCATTCATCACTTCAATAATATCAACACCCTTTACTAATTTTAGATATTCTCTATGGGATTCTTTTATTCCACGGTAAACATAACTTCCTTCATGTTTTTTAACTTTTAATCCTAAACTTTTAGTTGTGCTAAATGGATGTGGCAGACATTTTACACAATTATATTTTTTACCCATATCTAATAATTCATTAGCGCCAATATCCAAACTTAAAAAAGAACATTGTTTATTCTTTATTTTTTTAATCTCTTTTTCATAAAATTCTTTTAATTCTTTAATGTTATAAAAATAGTAAATAAAATCAATTCTTTCTCTGCTTCCTAATTCTAATGCAGGAATATTAAAAATTTTAGTTTTAGCTAATCTTAATGGTCCTCTAATATCATTATGATCTGTAACAGCAACCCCGTAGCCGGTTTTATTGCATAGTTCAATAAGCTTGTCTATTTTAGTATTACCATCAGAATATTTAGTGTGAAAATGCATATCTACAAGCCTTTCATTGCCAGAATTAACCATAGTACTCTTTATTTCAAAACATTTATAAATATTATTAATCAAGTATTCTTTCATGAAAGACTTAATATGTAGTTCGTGTAAAACAAAAATAACTAATCTAGAAGGTGTTGCTAGATTTAAATGTCCTAATTGTGGAAAGGTTGAAATAATTAGATGTAAAAAATGCAGGAAAATTGCTTCTAAATATAGCTGTCCAGATTGTAGTTTTTCAGGACCTAATTAAGATGGCTAATGTAATAATCACATTAAGAATAATGCCGGAATCTCCTAGTTCTAATCTAAAAGAAATAGAAAGTAAATCAAAAGAATTAATAGAAAATTTAGGAGGTTATTTTGGAAAGTCCGAAATAGAACCTATAGCTTTTGGTTTAAAATCAGTAAATATAATCTTTTCTTGGCCAGAAGTTAATGGGGACACAGATCCTCTTGAACAAAAAATAAAAGAGATTAAAGAAGTAGAAAGTGCAGAAGTTATTTCAGTAACAAGATCTTTATAATTTTCCTAAAATTTGTTTTATTTCAGCTTTGTTCGTAAAAACATCTTTCTTTTCATCGAAATTAATTATTATTGTTGGAGCATTTTGAATTCCATAATAATTTTTAATGGTTTTAATTAAAGGTTCCTTTTCATCAAAGTCGATATCTAATGAAAATACAGTAACATTATTTAATTCTTTAACTAAACTATCAAGAACATAACCCTGTTTTAAACTCTCTTCATTATCTTTCGTATCATAAAAAAATAAAATTATCTCTCCAGAATCTTTACATTTTTCATGCATTTTTTTTCTTAATGAATAAGTCCTTAATTCCAATAAAAAATATTTTCTCTTTATATCATCAAATCTATCTTGATTAAAGAATAATTTTTTTCTATTATAATCTTCTAATGTTGTTCCTAATAAACCTAGGTCTCTGCTTAAACTTCTCATTCTTGATTCTATTAATTCACAATTTTCTCCTCCAAAATTATCAATAAAACTTTGTTCAACAACAAAGCTCTCTGTATCTAATTCCCAATTCCCCAAATTTTCAGAAACATCACTTACTCTCCATAAATCCATCCCTCTTCCTAAAAGAACTCCAATTAAAAATACAACAATGAGCATAAAAAGACTCTTGATAAATACTTTCTTTACCATTTTCTTTTAACACCAATTAGTTCTAATATTAAAGACCATAGGTATTGAAGACCTACAAAGAGAGGATAAATAAACATGTATATAAGTGTTATGAAGTGAAATTTCCATTTTTCCTTTCCAAATATATGTGCCTTGTGAAATAAGTATAACATAAAGAAAATACCAATAACCAAAGGAAAAGCTATTCTCATATCAATTTTAAGTATAAGTTCTTTAACAGAAGGAATATTTAAATAAAATATATCTCCTCTTAGCGTAATTAATTTTACAATTTTTTTATATAACAAATTAATAATATTATAACTGAATAAAATAACAGAAGCCCAAGCAATAAACATTCCTATAACATTAACAGGAGTCTGGAATATTCCCATTAAGCCATATCTTTTATTTAAAAACATTTTTTTATATTTTATTGCATTTTGTATAAAACCTCTGTACCATCGTATTCTCTGTCCCAAAAATCTTTGAAATTAGTTGGGACATAAGTATAAACTTTAGTATTAGGTTCTAGTACAATTTTATATTTGTTATATTGCAGCTTCAAAGCCATTTCTAAATCTTCAGTTATCGTATGTTCATCAAATCCTCCAATTTTCTTTACTACATTTGTTTTATATACACTTAAGACTCCGGGAGTTACATAAACTGTGCTTATCTTTGCCATTAAGCTTCTCACAAATCCAGTTAAGATGTATTCTAATCTTTGTAATCTTTCCCAAAAATTTCTTGACTGAGCAACATAGATGGGGTGTATAACTGCCCCAACTTCTTTATCTGAAAAATAACAAATCATTTCTTTCAAAGAATTTTTTTCCAATAAAGAATCAGAATCAACAACACCAAACAATTCTGTATCGATATCTTTTAAAACATAATTAAGTGCAGCAGCTTTTCCAGCATTTGTCTTATTTATTAAAAGTGTTTTAAAACCTCCACCTCTTCTTTTATAAATTTCAAACACCTTTTCAACAATTTCTTGGGTCCTATCTTTACTTCCATCATTTACCACCACTAATTTTAATTTATTTTTAGGATAATCCAATTTTAAAACAGAGCTTATTGTTTTTACAATAACATCTTCTTCATTATAAGCAGGAATAACTAGAGTAATATGAGGTAAAGTAATTCCTTCTGTAATTATGGGTTTTTCAGGAATTTTGCTTAGGTTTATCCAAAATAATGCTAAGTATAACCCCCAAAAACAAATTATCCAAACATAGATAATGAATGGTTCCATAAGTTATTCTATAAGAGTTAATTTTAAATAGTTTTTGATAAAATAAAAACATTTATAACCATTTAATCATATTTAAGACTAGTTTTTGATAAAATAAAAACATTTATAACCATTTAATCATATTTAAGACCCATGGAAGAGGTTCAAGAGATAAAGAGGTCAGAAGAGTGCCCTTTTTGTTTAATAATTTCTGGAAAGATAAAAACTTTAAAAATATATGAAGATGCTAAGGTTGTAGTTATTCTTGATATAAATCCTGCTTCAATAGGTCATATGCTAGTAATACCAAGAAAACACTATTCCTTATTTTCACAAATTTCAGACCAGGATTTAGCCCATATTATGATAACAATTTCAAGATTATCGCAATTAGTTAAAAAATCATTTAATACAGAAGCTCTTAATATAATTATTGCAGAAGGAGAACTAGCAGGGCAGAGAGCAGATCATTGCATTATTCATTTAATTCCAAGATTCAAAGAAGATGGATTAAACTTTATGTGGCAGCCAAAGAAAGCAAAAGAAGAAGATCTAAAACAAATACAAAGTTTACTTTTAAAAAATATTCAATATCTAAAAGAAGTAGAAGTTCAACAAGAAAAAAAACCAGAAAAACCTAAAGAGATTAACAGAGATGAATTGAAATTCTATGAAGAGCAATTACTAAAACAAGAAGAAAGAGAACCTTAAATAACAAAAATAAAATTACCCAATATTAAACTTATTATTAATCCCATTAAAAAACTAAGTACAAAAGGAATTCCTTCTTTTACCAAGACTTTTATTTTGTATTTCTTTAATTTTTCTAAATATTTTTCTGTAAGCCCCAATCTTTCAGGATTATACAACATTTTTCCCCCATAATACACATTTTTTAAAATCCAATCCCCTTCTGTTAATCTGCTAGTGCTTATCTCTTTGATCATACAACAATCATCAACAGCTTTCACAAAGATTAAAACATAATAAAGTATAAACATAAGAAAAGCAAGTATCAAAAACATAATTCTAAAACTATTTTCAAAAAAGAAAGACATAATTATTAATATAAAAGAAAAGGCATAAAATAAAATTCTTCTTGTTCTAAATTCTTTCATTCCAAACAATTTTTTAAATTTATCCCAAACTATTTTTCTATTATTTAAAAATAAAATAAAACTCCAAATTAATCCATAAAGGGCTCCAACAAATAAAATATTAATAAACAAGACAGCCAAAAATGGAAGATCTAAGTTAGGATTTAAAAAACTAATTTTGGGAGCACTTCCAAATATAACACCCAAAGCACTCATTAGCTTTACATCTCCTCCCCCCCATTGTTTGCAATAGTACATTAGTAGACCAATACCTAAAAAAATACCTCCTCCAATTAAACCATAAAGAAAATACATAATTTCTTTGCTTTCTATTGAATAAAAAGCTCTTAAACCTAATCCAGTTATAATTAAACTATAACTCAACCAATCTGGAACTTCCCTCGTTTTTATATCAGAAACACTTGCAAAAATAAGATAAATCAATGCTATTAAAACTAAGATGTAATCAATCATAAATTTTAAAAACAAAGCACCTTTATAAGTTTTTTCAATAAAATGATATCAATAATCGGTGCAGGTCCAGCAGGTAATTACTTAGCATCTTTGATAGCTAATAAGAAAGAAGTGGTTATTTTCGAAGAGCACAACACAATAGGAAAACCTTTGCACTGTACAGGATTGGTAACTCAAGAAATTTCTAACATTATTCCAATAAAACCAAATTTAATACTAAATAAATTAAAAAAAATAAGAATTTACTCTCCAAATAAAGATTATGTAGAAATAACATTCAAGAAACCAAATTTAATTTTAGATAGAGTAGAATTTGATAAATTTCTTTTAGATGAAGCAATTAAAAACGGAGCAAAAATAATAACAAATCATAAATTTATAGATTATAAAAAACCAGACCTTATTTTTAAAACTCCAAAAGGCATTAAAAAATATAAAGCAGACATTATTATTGGTGCCGACGGAGTAAATTCGCGTGTGTCTAAAATAATAAATAAAAATGAAAAAAGAAAAATATTCATAGGAATTCAAGCAAGAGTAAATTTAGATACAGATCCAGAAATAATAGAACTTCATCTTTCTAAAAATGCATTTGCTTGGGTCGTTCCAGAATCTAAATATATATCAAAAATAGGCCTAATTTCTTTCTCGAATAAAATAAGCCAAACAAGGTTATTTAAAGGATTTCTAGATAAAAGAGCACCAAATGCCAAAATAAGAGAATATATTTCGGGATTAGTTCCTCTTTACAATTCAAAATTAAAATTAAAAAAAGGAGATATTTACTTAGTTGGCGATGCTGCAACAATGGTAAAAGCAACATCTTTTGGGGGCATAATTCAATCTTTACAATCTTCTAAAATCCTAGCAGATTCTATACTAAACAAAAAAAATTATAAAAAAGAAATAAAAAAAAGGTTAAAAAAAGACCTAAAACATCATTTAATTATAAGGAAGGTCCTTAACAGATTCTCAGATGAAGATTATAATGAACTGATTAAAATATCTAAAAAAGTAGTGCCTATTCTTGAAAAACACGAAAGAGAGTCTCCTAAAAGGATTTTAATAGAAGCAGCCTTAAAACAACCAAAATTGCTTAAGTTTTTTAAAAAGTTAATTTATTGAATTTTAATATAAATACTTTATTTCAGTAAAATTTATAAAGATTTAGGCCCTTATTACATATTATGCAATTATCTAAAAAAGCTCAAGATTCGGCAAAAGGGGCAGCAGTATTAATTCTACTTATAGCAATATTTACAGTTCTTTATTTATTATTATTACCTCCTGCAGAGAGAGAAGCTGTTCTTAATCAAACTGTTGATGAGGGAGATATAGATGATGCAGCCTCCGAAGAATCTAGTTCTGCAAAAACAATTATGATAGAAAATCCAGGAACCGTGTATAAAACAGAAGAATCAAAGGTAATCCACGATATTAATTCTGTTAATCTATTCATAAAAGAGCAGCCGGTAACAACTCTTTTGTACGATTCTTTCATTATAAGTAAAAGTTTATTTTCAGAGATATTTCAAGATCAAACATTTACACTAGAAGATATAAATAATCTTAAAAATATAGTTTTATACTTCACAGTTAAAGATGCAGACGGAAAATTAGAGATTAGATTAAATAATAATGTAGTATTCTTAGATGAAATACCTGAAGTGGGCATTGTTAAACTAATAGACTTGCCTATTAATCAAATAAAAGAAGAAAATAAGATAAAATTCTCAGTTTCATCTCCGGGAATTAAATTTTGGTCAACAAATGCATATAAATTAGAAGATGTTGGCTTGAAGAAAACATTCGAAGAAGTTAATCCAAAAGAAGAAAGAACATTTACTCTATCTTCAGAAGAGAAACAATACATAGAAACAGCAAGATTAAGTTATTCTTTATATTGTAATAGTTTAGAAGGGGAAGAATACACAGAATTTAAAATATTTGTAAATCAAAAATCTATGCTTTCAAAAACAATACATTGTATAGGCGGAGCAGAATCTATTGAAATTCCAATTGAGTACATGTATGAAGGAAAAAACACTTTATTATTCATGATAGAAAAAGGAGATTTCTTGATTAGTAAAATAAAAGTAGAATCACAAACTAAAAAAGAAACATACCCTACTTACCATTTTAATCTAGACTCTGATGAATATGAAGATATAACAGGAGATAAAAAAGATCTTATGCTAAGATTAGATTTAATTGGTGATTCAAAAAAAGCAAGAATTCAGATTAATAGTAAATATATTAACCTTGATACAACAGAAGACGAATATTCAAAAGATATTTCATCCTTTGCAGAAGAAGGAGATAACTTAATAAAACTAATTCCATCAGAAACATTTACAATTGAAGCACTAAAAATTAATTTAGAATAAATATTTTAAAAGAGGTTAAACGGTGAGTACAAAAGAATCTTCTTCAGCTAAGGAAACAATTCTAGTAGGCCCAAGATGGGCTATAAATAAAATTTTGAAAGTGATTGGTTGGATTGTATTATTGTTAGTATTATTAATGGTTATTTGGGCTGGTTATTTTATGTACAATGCAGCCAAAACAGGAACAGCGCAAACGATTGGAGAAAATATTTATGTTGCTTTGTCAAATACCTTTTTAGGTCCTTTTGTAGAACAAATAGGCCTGAAAGCAGTTTTGTATACACAGAAACCATCAACAATTATAACAGAAGATTCTAGTTTTCAAGCACAAGTTGATAAAAATGAAGAAAATCCCAATCTAGGGGTTCATATAAATAAATTTTATCCTAAATCAAAAGTATTTACTTCTGGAGAGCCTATAACATTTACAGCAGAAATAAATGCTCAAAGTTTTAAAGATGATGCTTCTGTAAATTTTGATTGTAAATTAGAAGATTATAATAATGAAGATTATGGATTAGGAGAAGCTAAAATTCCTTCTAAAGGGGATTCTAATGACATTACTATTAATAAAAATACAAATAGTCAATTATTAGTTACATGCGAATTTCCTCAAGGAATTATTATTAGTGGAAATAAAGACATAATAGGAAAAAAATCAATGATAGAAGCAGTTTATGATTTCGAAACAAATGCTTATGTTAAAACTTATTTCTTAAACAAAGAGAAATATGATTCATTTATTTCAAATTCAATAGATCCATTTGATTATTATGGCATAAAAGACTCTCAAAATTTAAATTCAGATAATACAGCATTACCTCATTATTCAGATGGCCCAGTAAAACTTTCAATAAATTCAAAACAAACACAACCCCTCACTAAAGGAACAAAATATCTTTTAGAAGTTAAAATCGCAAATAGAGAAGATTATGGAATAATAGATAAATTAGATAGCTTGACAATAGAACTTTCAGATAAAATAAAGTTAGTAGAAGATATTTCTTGTGATTTTGTAAGCACAGGAGAGAAAACAGAAAAAGGATTAAACGTTTATAAGATTACAGAAGGCTCAAATATTCTAAAAAGGATAAATACCGATTGCAGTTTATCTGCTTTATTTGGAAAAGATATTACTGTAGAAGATTGCATTAGTAGATATAAATCACAGGCAACTTTCCAGTGTTGGTTTAATATAGAAGGAGACTTTTCTTATTCAAGTTCCGGAGAAGGAATAAGTTATGATATGTTAAGAGCAACAGCAAGATATAGTTATAAAACTTCAAAATCTTCTGTAGCAAACATAGAAAAAGCTTTATAAATTATAAAAATAAAAAATAACAATGAAAAAAATACTAATATTGTTATCAATAATTCTTTTTATTAGCGCATGTGTTAATTTTCCAGGTTTAAGTGGTTCTGGAGGAAAAGAAGGAATAATATTTGATTTTATAGAAAATATGCCTCCAACAACTTCTCTTTATGAAGAACAAAGTTTTAAAGTTGGATTAAATATAGCAAATTACGCAACAGTTCCAGTAAAAACTCAAGTTTGTATTTCAGATACGCCAGGAGATGCTTTTGGTGGTATTCCTAGTAGTGTTTGTGAATTTGTAGAAATGCGTAAGGCAGAAGAAGGAGATAAAATAATTCCAGATGAAAAAGAAGTTTATTTCCCAACAAAAACAGGAATTTATTCTTACAGTAATATAGAAGGGGATATGACAACAAATATAATCGCAGAAGTTTCTTATCCTTATGAAACACAAGCTTCTGCTCAATTATGTATTAAAACAGATCAAAATATAAAAACACCAATAGCTTGTGAAATGTCAGAAAATCTGAAATTATCTTATCTTTATGATGCTCCTATAAAAATTACTTCATTAAAAAAAGATATTTTCCCAAGATCAGATGATGAAATAGAAGTAATGTTAAATATGGATATACAAAATTCAGGTTCCGGAGAAGTATTAAATTTTAAAGATGCTTATATTCCTTTAACCGCAAATAAGGATGTTCTACTTGATTATTCTATAGAATTAGTAGGATTAACGTCTGATTTCAAATGTACCCCCTTAGAATCAGGAAAAATACTATTAAAACAAAACCGAAAAACTCTTATATGCTCGGCAACTCTAAATAAAAGGGATCTTGGTCAAGAATATCTTACCAATCCATTAAAAATAAGAATAAAATATGCTTATAAACAAATGAAATCACTAGGTTCAATAAGTCTAGTGGGTCGAGAGGAAATATAAAGGAGGCGAAAATGAATAATAAAACAATACCAATTATTTTAATTCTATCTTTATTAATTTTTATGGGAGCAGATTGTGGTAAAAAAACAACTGCTTCAACAGGACCATATACAGGAGGGACAAGTGGAATTTCTATAGCTTTTGTAGAAAGCTCACCTACAGCAGAATTTAGTAAATCGGATTCTATGCCTGTGAAGGTTCTTGTTAAAAACAATGGTGAATATACTGTTCCATCAGGTCAAGTAAAAGCTAAAATTTATGGAGTATATCATAAAAGTTTTGGTTTAGTAGATCAATACAAAGCAACAATAACTTCTTTAGAAGGAATAAGCAAGATTGTTGATGAAGGTGCAGAGCAAGAACTTAATTTAGGAACAATAAATTATAAGGAAGCAATAACAAATTTCCAAGAATCAACATTAATGGCAAAAGTATGTTATCCTTATGAAACAAATGTTCAATTTGAAGGTTGTATAGGTTCTTCAAAAGGATTAGCAGAAGGAAAAGAACAAGTATGTGCAATTTCCGGAGAAAAATTAGGTTCCGGAATGGTTTCAGGAGCACCAGTTCAAGTAACTTCCATTTTACAAGAGTCTTATGCAGCAGATCAAGTAAAATTCCTGATTGCAATAGAAAATGTTGGTGGTGGAGATATTTATGATTTAACAGAAACTTGCGAGAAATTAGAAGAATCTTCAAAAGATATAATCAAAATAGAGATACAAACTCCTCAAGATGTGCAGTGTAGTTTCTTAGAAGGAGAAGCTAAATCAGGTACAATAAGATTAAAAGAGAACAAGAAAATACTAAGTTGTAAAAAGAAAGCAGAGTCAGATGAAACAATAAAACAATTGATAAAATTTAAGATATCTTATCATTACACAGATTCTACATCAAAAACAGTTAAAATTTACGAAGGTTAATTTTATTAACCTTTCTTCTTTTTATTATTTTAACAAAAATGAATAATTCAGAACAAACAGGTATCGTAAGATTAGAAGATTTACCAGAAAAAGAGATTTTTATTAGTTTAAAAAAGAATTTTTATAAAAAATTAGAGAAAAAAATAAGAAACTACGGAATTTTCAAATTTTGTAGAAAATTAAAAATAAGTAATAGAATTATTTGTCATTGGTTAACAGAGGATTCTTTAATAAGATTAGATATTTTAAATAAGATTTTATTTTTTTTCAATTATAAGTTAGATAATAAAATTGGTTTTATAAGGGGAAAAGATGGAGGGTGTATACATAATCCAAAATTACCTTTTAATTTTTGTAATAAAGAAGGTGTTAGAATCATAGCAGGTATCCTCGGGGATGGAGGAATACCTTCACAGAATAATAGTCCCTTTTATACCAATTCAAATAAACCTCAGATTAAAGGATTTTTAGAAGATTTAAAAGCAGTTTTTGGAGATATAGATTATTCTATAAGAAAAGCCAAAAAAGATAATTGTATTATAGAGATTATAGAATTATCTCCTCTAGTTCAAAAAACATTCCTAAAAATAGGATTAAAAAAAGGAAAAAAAGTTGAAACAAATCCCCAAATACCTAAATTTATTTTTAATTTAGAAAAAGAAAAGATAGGAAATTTTTTATCACAAATAATAGACGACGAAGGTTCTATTAATCTTAAATCAAGATATTTAAAAATTAAATTTGCAGTTTTATCTTCAAAAGGTGTCTGTAATCTATCTAAAGGAGTATACGATTTAATTAAAAGTTTAGGTATTAATTGTTTTTTATATAATTTTGAAAAAAGAATGATTAAGAAAAAAGAACGAACACATTGGCTAATACAAGTCAGTTCCATAATAGAACTTAAAAAATTGTATCCTTTTTTAAATTTAAGACACAAAGAAAAAAGTAATAGGTTTAAATTGTTATTTGATACAGTAAAACAAATACAATATCCAAAAGAAGGGTGTACAAATATTTATTTAGATATAATGAAAAATATACAACAAACAAAAGGATTTTTTACTTCTTATGATATCTCAAGAGAAACAGAAAGAGCTATTGGAAGCTGTAGAAATACTCTTTTAAGATTTAGGAAGGAAGGATTAATTGAATGTATAGAATCCTATAAAACAGGCAAGATTCCTTCTTCTGCAAAATTTAAGGTGTTTTAAATGGCAATAATTTCAGACCTTCATATTCACAGCAGATTTTCTCGTGCTTGTTCCAATCAAATTACTATAAAAAATCTTGAAAAATATGCTAGAATTAAAGGGGTAAATCTTCTTGGTACAGGAGATTTTACACATAAAAAATGGTATGATGAAATAATTAAAGAAACAAAAGAAGATGAAAATGGAATATTAAGGACAGATACCGGTTTTCCTTTTATTTGGCAAACAGAAATTTCTTTAATGTATACTCAAGGCGGGAAAGGAAGGAGAATACACTTTGTTATTTTAGCTCCGAATAAAGGAGCTGTAGATCAAATAACAGAGGCATTAGGAAAAAAAGGTCGTTTAGATTATGATGGTAGACCCATATTTGGATTTTCAGCAATAGAATTAGTGGAAATGATGCAGAAAATTAGTGATAAAATTGAAATTATACCTGCCCATATATGGACAAGTTTTTTTGGGATATTGGGTTCGAAGTCAGGATTTAATTCTTTTGAAGAGTGTTTTCAAGATAAAGTTAAATACATTCATGCATTAGAAACAGGCATGTCTAGCAACCCTTCTATGAATTGGAGAGTTTCCTCTTTAGATAAATTTGCAATAGTTTCATTTTCAGATTCCCATAGTTTTTGGCCTTGGAGATTGGGTAGAGAAGCAACTATATTTGATTGTGATTTAATCTATGAAAATATTATTAATTGTATTAGAAATAAAAAAGGAATCTCAACAATAGAAGTAAATCCGGCTTATGGCAAGTATCATTTTGATGGCCATAGATTATGTAATGTTTGTTTTAATCCTATAGAAAGTAAACAAAATAATAATATATGCCCCAAATGTCATAAAGAATTAACTATAGGAGTTTTAAATAGGGTTGAACAATTAGCAGATAGACCAGAAAATTATATTCCTAAAAATGCTCCATCCTTTAAGTCTGTAGTACCATTACACGAGCTAATAGGAGCATCTTATTCAACAAAATTACTAGCTTCTAAAACTGTCTGGGATGTTTATAATAAACTAATGATAATTTTCAAAAATGAATTTAATATTTTATTGGATGCAAAAAAATCAGATCTTGAAAAAGTAGTTCCAGAACAATTAGCAGAACTTATAATGTTAAATAGAGAAAATAAACTTAAAATTAATCCGGGTTATGATGGGACTTATGGAGAATTAATAGATATAGATAAAGTTAAAACAAAAACTCCAAGACCTCAAAAATCCCTATCAGAATTTTAATCTATTCTAGGTCTTTTAGCACCCTTTATATTATAAATTATCATTAATCCGCCAACAACCATAATTGCTATGTTATAAGTCATTCCTTCAAGAGGTATAAAATCTAAATCTAAAAAAGGCAAAGCTCCAAGAAAAATAATTATCAAAGCAAAAATACAATTAATCATTTTCATAATACCCCATTCAGGCATCATAATTAATATTCTAAGAATAGACATTTTAATTCTCCATTTTTCTTCTATAAAATCCTTCGAATAATTTCCTTCCAAATAATCCACAACCTACAGGAACAATTGATAATAAACTACATTTTATTAAAGGACCAAATGTATCATAATTCATAGTCCATTTCATAGTTTTATTAACAGAACCATCTAAATATTTACTTGCTACAACATAAAATCCAAGTGCAGCTCCTAAACGAACACCTTGATCTCCAAATCTTTCTATTTCTTTTTGGTTTATATCAAACATTTTATCCTATGTAACTTATATCTCCATCATCAAATTTCTTTTCTTCTACTTTCTCTATTTTTTCAATAGGTTTTTCAGTAAAATTTAATTTACATTCTATTTCCTTCATTTCTTTATCAAGTTTTTTGAAGTCTAATCCTAATTCAAGTTTTTTATCAAGTACTTTTAAAACTTCTTTAGCTCCTCTTACACCCAAATATTGTGGATGTCTAAATGTTTCTGCTAAGATTGTTAATCCGCTGATTTTTCTTTGTTTAGCTAATCCTACTAATAGTCCAGATACTCCAATAATAGGACCCACGCCTCCATCATACTTGCTTCCACCACTATATTTCTCTATTATTCCTTTATTATTTCCAGTATAATATAATTTAGGTTTAGTAGGAACTTCAGGAGTGCCTATTCCCCCAAGAGTAATTATTTCTTTGCAGTTATTCTTTTTACAAAGATCTAATAAGATATTACAAAATTCATAACAAGACACTTCATCTAATGGTTGAGCATCTCCCGTAATCAAGAATAATGTTTTTCCTTTTATTTTCTTTTGATATATTTCTATAGAAGGAACTTCAATTAAATTATCTTCATTAATGAAAACACAGTGAGGCATCTTATAAGATTGAAAACTATATATCTTTTCAGCATTTAAACCATCTATAATAAAATCTACAGCAATCTTTCCTATATTTCCTATTCCAGGTAAACCTTCAAGAAGTAAGAGATTTTTAGGCTTACTTATCTTCTTTAATGCTTTTATTTTCCAATTCATCTTTAAATTGCCTTCTCCATTTTCCGTATTTATCTTCTATACTATATTTTGCAGGTCTAGGCGATACTGTTTTTGCTCCGCATTTACCGCAAGTTTTTTCTAGTGTATACTTCTTACAGTTTTCACATTTAAAAATCTTATCCATCTCTTGAGAATTCACCAATTCCTCCTTTTTCTTTGATTTTACGTAGTATAATCTCTGTTTTTTCCTTTAAAATGTTTTCAGCTTCCTTGTAATCTCCTGAAGTTACACTTATTTTATATCTTGGAGATCCTAAATAAGCAAGTTTTATATTATCACTGCCAATATCCACAAAAACACTTTTAATAACATCTATTCCTTCTTCACCGAAACACATTAATTTTAATATTCCATGTATAGTAACTTTTTGGGGTTTTATTTTTTCTTTTATCATCTCTAAAATAAGATCTGCTAATTTTTTGTCATTTACTTTTTTAATTAGTTCATTATTCTGATAAACTTCCTGGAAATAAGAAGTTAAACTACCATACTCTTCTATTATACTTTCAAAATTTTCTTTATAATCATTAATATTTTTTTTAATAGTCTCACATAATTTTTCAATAGTTTTTTCAGCTTTAGTTTCTTGTTTAATTTCATTTGTTTTTTTAATTTTAAGAGTTACAGGAACACGTCTTAAAGAAAGATCTAAATGAGTTTTTTCTCTAGCATTAATTATTTTGCAGACTATTTTTTTTCCTTCTTTAACATAATCTCTTACAGTCCTTATTCTTCCAGGGCTTATTTCAGAAATGTGAATCATTCCTTCTATGCCTTCGTATTCATCTAAATCTACAAAAACAGAATGAGGTAGTATTTTTTTAACAGTTGTTAGAACAAGATCCCCTACTTCAGGAGCATTTTTTCTTTTAAAGATCAATCTAACACCTCCAAAACCCTAGCTTTAATATCGCTTTTGCCTCCTCTTGGTTCAGCTAATATATCATCGCAAACCAGACACTTTACAATACTCGAGATTTTTCCGAATATAATTTGTTCATTCTTGCATTTATTACATCTTACTTTTACAAATCTTGAACTTATTTCTTTTGCTTTAATCATTTTTCTTCTTGTACCATTTCAGCCTTTTTTGCCTTAGCTCTGAATTTTATAGTTGATTTCTTACAAACATCACAAGTTAATTTTATAGCTATTTTTTTACTAGCTTTTGAACCTGTTCTCTTGAAAGCAGAAACTGCAGGTTTACTATATCTTCCTAAATTTCCATATCCTCTATTTCTTCCCCTTAATCTTGCTCTGTTTTTAGAACCTTTTTTTAAACTACCTCTTTTGGTTCCAGTTTTTTCTATGTTTATCTTTTGTTCAGTTTGCTTACGGCAGTACTTACAGTATGTCTTGATTTTTTTAGTTAGTTTCATATTTCTTTAGCTTTATTGCTCATTATTAAAAGTTCCGCTATTTTTAAAGGTAACGATGCAACCTCTTCTTCATCATAAGGTCCATATTCCTCCATATCCTCTCCTATAAACTGTGGAATACAATCTACAAACTTAATAGATTTAACATTTAATGCAGCTTCTTTCTTTATTTCTATCTCTTCTTTTGTTTCATTTACTTGACCATTTACTTCAGGTCTTTTACCATTAGAAATATTTTCTAAAATATTTTTTCTAAAATCATCCAATAAACAGGTAAGATTTTTATAAAATTCTTTTTCTTCTCTAAGCATGTTTTCATACTCTAATTTATTTTCTCCTCTGGAATCTAACAAAGCAACTTGTATTATTTTGCTCTCTCTTTTCTCATAAAGTTCTTTAATTATTTTATAAATATTCTCAAGCTGTTTTTTGGCTTTTTGAACCTCTCCAACAAAGATACTTCCTTCTTTGTCCTTAGATTCCGCTACTTTTTTCTTTTCACTTAAGTAATCTATAACTTGTTCGAAGAAATTATTATCAATCTTTTGAAGTTCTGTCCTATACTTCTCTTTTCTTAAGAGTTCGTATATTTCCTCATAGTCAATTTTCTTCTTTTCCATTTGTCATTAGATAAGAATACCTTTTAAATACTTTTTCATATTCTAATGGATATATTATAATTAAAATTTCAAAATATAGTATTTCAAGGTATTTTATACAAAATTTTTTAATTAATATAACTACTTTCAGATTATTAATATAATTTATATAGATGCTCCGATTAATTACTTTATGTCTAAACTTAATATTCCTGAAAGTACACTAAAAGATTTATATGAAAATAAGAAGTTTACAACTTATCAAATAGCATCAAAATTTAATTGTTGTCAAGCTACAATTTGGAAGAGATTAATTGAATATGGGATTACAAGAAGAAAAACTTGCGAACTTTATTCCAATGTTCCATCAAAAGAAGAACTTATTAAATTATATAATCAACAAAAACTTTCTACTTGGAAAATAGAAAAAAAGTACGGATATTCTAGAAGTACCATTCATAGAAAATTGAAAGAATTTGGAATAATTACTAGAGATAGGGCAGAATCACATATAATTTATCCACGAAAAGATTTTTCTGATAATTTAATCGAAAAAGCTTATTTGATTGGATTTAGACTTGGAGATTTAGGAGTGAGAAAAATTTATCCAAAAAGTAAAACCATATGCGTTGCAAGTGGAAGTACTATAAAAGAACAAATCGATTTAATAAAAAGTTTATTTGAAGATTATGGAAAAATTTGGATTAAAAAAACTAAAGATAATAAGATAAATATACAAGTTGCATTAAACGAATCTTTTGATTTTTTATTATCTAAAGAAGTTCCTAACTGGATAAATAAAAATAAAAAACATTTTCTTTCTTTTCTTGCAGGTTTTATAGATGCAGAAGGAAATATAGGAATATATAATTATCAAGCTAAACTTCAAATTGGGAATTATAATAAGAATATATTAGATATTATCTCTAAAAAGCTTAATCAATTAGGAATCGTGTGTAAAGGCCCTTATAAGACAAATATGACAAAATACAAACATTATGCGGGTTATCCCTACAATAATGATTATTTTCAAATCTGCGTAAACAGGAAAAGCTCTTTATTAATGCTTTTTGAGATTATTAAGCCTTACATAAAACATAAAAATAAAATAGAAGCTTTAAAAAAGGCGGAAAATAATATAATTGAAAGAAATAAATTATATGGAATGAAAAAATGAAAAACAAAAATTTCCAAATAAGTACGGCAATAGATTACCCTTCCGGACGTTTTCATTTAGGGCATGCTTATGAAAAGATTTGTGCAGATATATTTGCTAGATGGAAAAGATTAAAAGATTATCACGTTCATTTTAGTACAGGTACAGATTGTCACGGATTAAAAATAGAAAGAGCTGCAGAAAAAATTAAAAAATCTCCTTTAGAATTTGTTAAAGAAGTTTCCAATGAATTTAAAGAATTATGCAGAGTATTAAATATTTCTTATGATGATTTTATAATGACCATAGAACCAAGACATAAAAAAGTTGCTCAATTTATTTTAAAACAACTTTATGAAAAAGGAGATATTTACAAAGGATTTTATGAGGGCCCTTATTGTGTGGATTGCGAGACTTATTACACCGAAAAAGATCTTGTAGAAGGGAATTGTCCGGTTCATAAAAAACCCATAGAAATTGTAAAGGAAGAAAGTTATTTTTTTAAATTAAGTAAATATCAAAAATTTTTAATTGACTACTTAAATCAAAATCCTTCATGCATTTGGCCGGAGAAAAAAAGAAATGAAATATTAAATAGATTAAAAGAACCTCTAAAAGATTTAAGTATTAGCAGAAAAAATGTTAAATGGGGGATTCCTTTACCATTTGATGAAAATCTAACAGAATTTGTATGGGTAGAAGCTCTAAATAATTATTTAACAACGATTGATTACCCCAATAAGAAATATAAAGATTTCTGGCCTGCTACACACATTATCGGTCCAGATATAGTCTGGCATCATACAACCATATGGTTTTCTATTTTAAAAGCTCTGAATTTAGAAATGCCACATGTTGTAGTTCATGGTTTTATAAATTTAAAAGGAGAAAAATTAAGTAAAGCAGCTAATATAAGAATAGACCCTTTAGATTTAGCTAAGATTTATGGAGTTGATCCTTTAAGGTATTTATTGATTAGAGAGATTCCATTTGGAGAAGATGGAGACTTTTCAGAAGAAGCACTTAAAACAAGAATAAACAATGAACTAGCAAATGACCTAGGAAATCTAGTAAGTAGAACTTTAACTTTAATAGAAAAGAATTTTAAAACTCTTAAAAAAACAACAGTTGATAAAAAATTATCTTCTAAATTAGACTTAAAGAAAATAGAAGATTACATTAATAATTTTGAACTTCATCACGCTCTTGCTGAAATTTGGAGATTCGTAAATGATGTTAATAGATATATTAACGAAAAAAAACCATGGGAATTGAAAGGAAAAGAATTAGAACAATGTCTTTATACTCTTTCCGAATCTATAAGGATTATTACTATTTTACTCTCTCCTTTTATTCCAGAAACATCAGGAAAAATAAACAAGCAATTAGGCCTTAAACTAGGGAAATTAAAAGATTGTAAGTTTGGAATTGTGACTCAATACAAAGTTAAAAAAGGTGAATTATTGTTTAATAAGATTTAATTCTCTTTATTTAATAACATTTATATATTTAAAACACCTTTTTATTAACATGAATCCCTTGTTAGGATTGATACCTTTAGCGCTTGGTATGGGACTTCCATTAAGTTCTTTCTTTAGGAAAAAGATTCTTGATGAAAGAAGATATACCGTTAAAGGAATGGATCGTTTAATTAAAGAAAGTTATATACTTCGTAGCACAACTAGAGGAATTATGTATAGTGAAGAATTATACCCTTCTTATTATAATAATCCTTTTATATTAAATAATCTCGAAGAGGCAATTAAGAAAAACAAAGCAATTTTTGATATTTATTTTAATTCTAATTCAGAGATAGATAATAAAGATTTAATTAAATTAATTTCAAATTACCCCCAGCATTTTAAATTTAAAAGATTAGAAGAAGGGGTTAATAGAAACTTTAAAAGAATAAGTCTTACTAATGGTAAAGATGTTTATTTCTTAAGCTTGCCAAAAGATGAAAGAAGTTTAATCAGTATACACAATAGCAGTTATAGAGATAAAAATATAGAATCTATCATAGCAAATTATTGTATGATGGTAGAGAATCTTTCTAAACAGTAATATTTTTAATAACATTTATATAGAATCAAAAATTAATTAAACTTATGGCGGTAGTAGTTTAAAGTTACTTTATAGGTAACAAACAATGGTAGAATAGGTGGCTGTGGAAGATAACTGCAGAACCCGCCTGGAGGGGGTCCGATAAGGTCTATAAAACCTCGGGGTTCCCCCCTATCGCCTTAATTTTTTGTTTTTCTGAAATTTGTTTTAATCTAATATTTTTTCTTTGAATATTAAAACCAATTTTATTATAAAATAAAATCATATTTTTATAAGTACTTATATATATATTTGGTATACTCGACTATAACGATGAATTTTAATATGACCCATATCAAAATTTAATTCTTTTAAAGAGTTATAAACAAAATCTATTATTTTTTTGTTTATATTTGAGAAGGTAATACAACTAAATCCATTTACAGAACCTTCAGAATCAAAAAGACCTTTCATGAAACTTATTTTTATTTTATCTTCTTTTTTAGATATATTATCAAAGATATTATCATTTATTAATTGTTTTATAAAATTACATATATCTTTAGAATAAATTATGCAGCCAAATCTTTTTGTATTACCCAAAATACGTTCGGTTGATCCTGTTTTTATATCACACCAACGATTAACGATAAATGCAAAATTATCTCTAAAATCTTTATCTATAACTTCCAATTTAATTTGATATTTAGTTAAACAAGCATCCCCTAAAATTACACCAACGATATAAGCTAAATCTTCATTAATCAATTTTGAATTCTCATTTAATTTAAAGGGTTGTATTTTTATTTTTTCATATAATTCTTTATTAAATTTATTTTTTAAAAATAAACGCACATCATTATACCTTAGATTTAATAAATCTGAAACTTCTTTTATCTTATATCCTTTTTCAATTAAAACAAGAACTTTCTTTTTATATTCATCTATTTTATTAAAATTATCGAAGGGTTTTGTATAATTAAGTTTCCAATTTCTAATGGTAGTTGAAGGAATATACAATTTTCTAGAAGATTCTTCTGCGGATATCCCCCATCTAATAGATTTAGAGCCCCTCTATAAATTTCTTTTGAATATTTATAAGGCATTATTTTACCTCTCTTTTTATTAAGAAACTTTATCCTTTATATACCTCACGTGGTTGGTTGGCAAAGTGGCAAGAAAATCATAGTTTTAAGGCTTTATAATACCCATAAAAGAAGGTTTTAAGTTTCTGCCATCAATCTGCCAACTAATTGGGATAAGTTATATAAACTTCTAATTCTCACTTATCACTATGGGAATTCAAAAAGTAAAAGGAACAAGGGATTTTTATCCTGAAGAAAAGGTAGTACAGAACTACATTTTTGATACTTGGAAGTCTATTGCTTTGAAATACGGATATAAAGAAATAGAAGGCCCAATTCTTGAACCTATAGAAATTTACAAAAAATCAGGTGAAGAGATTCCAGAACAAATGTACTTATTAAAAGATAAATCTGGAAGAGAACTTGCTTTGCGTCCTGAAACTACACCAACAATAGCAAGAATGATAGAATCTAAAAAAGGATTAATAAAGCCAATAAAATGGTTTTCTATTTCAAGATGCTTTAGATACGAAGCTCCTCAATCCGGCCGTAGTAGAGAATTTTCTTCTTTTAATTTAGATTTATTAGGAACAAAATCAATAGCAAGCGATGCAGAAGTGATATCTACTTTAATAGAAATTTTAAAAGCTTTCAATTGTGATAAAAATGATTTTTATATAAGAATAAGCAATAGAAAATTAACACAATCTTTATTAGAAAATCTTGGAATTAAAAAAATAAAAGAAGTCAGTAGATTATTAGATAAAATATGTAAAATCTCCGAAAAAGATTTAAAATTAAGCTTAAAAGATATTGGATTAACAGAGGGACAAGTTAAAAATTTATTAAAATTATTGACTATTACAGACATTAAAAAGATAGATAGATCTCAATTAAATGAAAAAGGTAAAGAAGGATTAGAAGAATTAAAAGAATTATTTAATTATTTAAGTAAATATAAAGATTATATCAAATTAGATCTAAGCATTATGAGGGGATTTGATTATTATACGGGAACCGTTTTTGAAGCATTTGATAAAAAAGGAGAATTCAGGGCAATTGCCGGAGGAGGCCGTTACGATGAGCTTGCTGAAGGATGTCCTGGAGTAGGTTATGGAATGGGGGATGTAGTTCTTGAATTATTTTTAGAAGCAAGAAAAAAAATACCCAAATTAGATTATAACATAGATTATTATATTGCTCCGGTTAATAAAAAAGTTATAAAAGAATCTTTAGATATAGCAAATAAATTAAGAACAAAATTTAATGTAGAAATGGATGTTATGGAAAGAAGTTTAGGAAAACAAATGGAATATGCTAATTCTATAAAAGTTAAAAAAGTTATTATTGTAGGCGAAAAGGATCTAAAAGAGGGTAAAGTAACTGTAAAAGATATGAAAACAGGTAAAGAATCAAAAATAAAATTAAAAGACCTTTAAAATGGCAATTATAGAATTAAATAAAGATAATTTTGAAAAAGAAGTTTTAAAATATATGGGTTTAGTATTAATAGATTTCTATGCTGATTGGTGTGGTTCATGCCCCGGAGTAAGTCATTCAATAGAAAAATTAGCTGAAAGTGAATATTATAATTCTAGTGTAAAACTTGCAATGTTAAATACGGGTCTAAATCCAGACATTTCAGTAAAATATGGTATAACTTCTCTTCCACAAATATTATTCTTTAGGAATGGTCAAGAATTAATAGCAAAAAGATTAAGAGGCGCAAAAAGTTTTAGTGATTACAAAAAAAAAATAGATTCACTTTTGGCTTAAAATCTATTTAAAATCTTCATTAAATCTTTTCCATAAATAGTTTTAATTTTTCCTTTCTTAACACCATTATAGATTATTAAAGGAACTAAATCTTTAGAATGTCTTTTTAATTTACAAGGCGTAGCATGATCAGAAGTAATGCATATAAGGGTGTTTTTTAATTTAGTTAGAGGTTTTAACATTCTATCTATTTTTTCTATTGCCCTTATTTTTCCTTTTAAATCTCCTCTATGCCCATAAGTATCAGGCCCTTTAATTTGAACATAAATATTACTTTTAGCATTAATTATCTTTTTAATTTCATTTTTTTTATCTAAAATTTTCATTCCAAGTACTTTTCCCAATCCAATTTCCACAGGCATGTCAGCAAGTAAACTCCAATTACTCATTTTTTTAATTTTAGGAATATTGCAACCAAATCCTCTTAACAATAAAGTTTTATTTTTCAATATCTTTTTTACTTCTCTTAAAAAATTATCCATCTTTTTATTCTTAGAAGATTTTAATTTCATAATAGGATCAATAGCCATAGAAATATTCTTATATCTTTTATATCCTGGATGAGTGTTTTCTATTCTTCCTTTAGAATTTTTAACAATAATAACTCCTCTATAACCTATTGTAGGAATAATTCTAATATCCTTGTCAATTTTATTAAGTTTATTTAATTCATTCTTACTAGGAATATCTATTCTTACCTTTATGATTTTATCTCCCTTTATTTTAGCAAAATTACATCTTAGTGCGCACTCTCCTTTCTTCAATTTAATACCTGCACCAATAGCTTCTAAAATACCTCTACTTGGAACATTATTCAAACTTCCAGTCAAAATAGCAAATTGAGAGTCCCCAGATTCAGGTGCTACATTCTTAATTGGTTGCATAAACCCTTTAACACCGTTTTTAGCTAGATAATCTAAATTAGGAGTCTTGGCATATTCAAAAGGAGTTTTATTTCCAAGATTTTTATACCTAACATCACCTAATCCATCTAGAATTATCACCGCTTTTTTCATGTAAAGCTTTATATCTCTTAAATATTTAAAAGTTTGTATGTTAAAATTCAAAGAGCAACCAGAAGATTTCATTGTTGAAGAAGTTATAAACTTTAAAAAAACAAAAGGAGATTACAATTATTATACTTTAGAAAAGAAGAATTATAATACTTTAGATGCAATAAGCGAAATCGCAGATGAATTAAAAATAAATAGAAATAGAATTAATTTTGCAGGATTAAAAGATAGAAATGCTATAACAAAGCAATACATTTCAATTTATAAATATCAAATTAAAGAATTAAACTTAAAAGATATCAAATTAAAATTCATAGCAACTTCTGACAAGCCGGTTTCTCCCCATAACATTAAAGAAAATAAATTTATAATAGTTATAAGAAATGTAAAAAATAAGAAAAAAGTAAAAATAAAATCAATAGAAAATTATTTCGATGAACAGAGATTTAGTAAAAACAATGCAGAAATAGGTAAATTAATTACGAAAAAGGATTACAAAAGAGCCGAAATATTACTTGAACAACCTTTAGAAACTATTGATAAAAGATTAATAAAATTTTATGTTAATAGTTATCAGTCTTATTTATTTAATTTGGTGTTGGATCAATATAAAAAATCAGAAAAAATACCTCTTTTAAACTTTGATACAAAATTCAAAGATAAAAAAATAAAAGAGATTTACGAAAGGATAATGAGAGAAGAAGGTATTTCTCAAAATGATTTTATAAACAAAAGATTTCCATTCATAGTTTCAGAAACAGTATACAGGCCTTCTATAATAAAAGTAAAAAACTTCAAATTAAAATATGAAGGAAGTAATGCTATACTCTCTTTTTCTCTTCCTCCGAGCTCTTATGCTACCCTAGTAATCAAAAAATATATAAACTTAGTAGAATAAACACAAATATGCAAAACAGATTCAACGAATTTAAAGTGTTATTAGATACCTCTTATAGATATTTAGAACAAAGAAATTTTGATTCCGCATTAGCATTATATCATTATATTGATGCAAAATACAATAAATTGCCAGAAGAAGATAAAACTCAGTATATTAAAAATTCTCTAGATCATTTAAAAAAAGAATTAATACTATATCTAAATATAACAGATTTATCCACTAATTTTGAAAAAAAATCAGAAGATGAATTAAAAGAAAAATTAGACTATGTTCAATTTTTAATAAATGATATTATTAGTAATTATCCTAAATCAAAGCCATTAATACAATATGCAGTAGACAATCATAAAAGCATGTCTGATATGCTTAAAAAACATATTTATGAAAGAGGATTTAAGCATTTATATGAAGAGATTCAAATTCTAAAAAATACAAATCCGGAAGAAGCATTTAGAAAATATAATTATTTAATAGATTGTTATAGGGAACTAATAAAATCAGGTTACGATTATAAGCTACTGGAAGAATTAAGAAAGTTATTAAGTGAATTAAGATTAAGACAATTAGAAGGAAAGGCATACTTAAAAATTAAAAATAAACCTACAGATTTTCAGTTTGATAAAGTAGAATCTCCTGTAGAGTATAGAAACATTAAACCAACAGAAACTCAGGATTTTGATAAAAGATTTACAGAACTGCATGAATTATTAAAGAAAAACGAACTTAAAAAAGCAGAAAAACTTTACCAAAACCTCTGATGATCAATTATTATCTTAATTTAAGTTAGATTTAAAGATTAATTAAGTTTTATCTAAGATTTTTTTAAGATCAATCAAAAATTCTTTTGTCTATTTAAACTTTTGTTTTGCGCGGTTATTTTTAGGTCAGATTTGCCCTTATATCCTAGAAATTACTATTTTGGAGGTATGGGATATATTGTTTATATTTTTGCGCGGTTATTTTTACCCAATTTAATCAATAAAGATCCTTTAACACCGAAAGATTAGAATAATACTTGCCCATATGGTTCAAAAAAGAAGTTTGGGTGTCTACATTTTAAAGATGTGTGGTCACCTAAAAGGCAATTTATATCTTACCCCCACAATTTACTGAAAATAGCAAAATTTAAATAGTTTGTAGGTATACTATTATTATGAGAATTATAAAGAAAAAGAAAGGAAATGAAGTCTACTTTTATTTAAAGAATTCTTACAGGAAAAAATCAAGGATAATAACAAAAGAAAAATATCTAGGAAAGCAAATCCCAAGTAATATCGAAGAAATAAAAAAAGAATTTATGCAAGAATTTCAAAAAGAATTAATCCAAAAATTAGAGAGAATAAAAAAGAATTTTCAAGAAGAATGGAAGAAAATTCCAGATTCTGTAAAGAAGAAAGAAAAAGAAGAAATTGCCATTGCATTTACATATAATACAAATGCGATTGAAGGTTCTACTATTACTCTTGAAGAAGCAAGAGAAATAATCCATGATAAAATTTCTCCAAATAAATCATTAAGAGATGTAAGGGAAACAGAAGCTCATGCCAAAGTTTTTCTTAAAATGCTTGAAAAAAAAGAAAAAATAACAAATAACATTCTTTTATCCTGGCATCAAGAAATTTTTGGAGAAACAAAGCAAGATATATCTGGAAAGTACCGTGAATATCTCGTAAGAGTTGGTCCTCACATAGCCCCCGATTGGCAAGATGTAAAAAAACTGATAAATAATCTCATTATTTATATAGCAAAGAGCAAGGAAAATCCAGTAGAACTTGCAGGAAGAGCGCATTTCATATTCGAAAGAATTCACCCATTTGGAGATGGTAATGGAAGGATTGGAAGGCTTTTAATGAATCATATTCTTTGGCATAATGGCTACCCTATGCTTATCATTGAATACAATAAAAGAAAATCTTATTATAAAGCACTACAACAAGGAGAAGAAGGTTTTGTTAAGTACTTTTTAAGAAGATATCTTGCCGTCCATAAAAAGAGGATTGGATTATAGATCGACCACCAAAACCTTTAAATTATCATATTTCCTTATTCTTTTATGTTTGGTTTTTTAAAAGAAAAATTAAAGAAAGCAGTAGCTAGTTTCTCTAAAAAGATAGAGAAAGCTCCAGAACCAAAAGAACCCAAGCCCAAAAAAGAAAAAAAAGAAGTTAAAATACAAGAGAAAAAAGTTTCTGAAAAAAAAGGAATATTTGGAAAATTAAAAGAAAAAGTAACAACTAAAAAAATAGATCACGCTCAATTTGAAGAATTATTTCAAGAATTAGAAATGATTTTACTGGAAAATAACGTAGCTGTAGAAGTAATAGATAAAATAAAAAATGATCTTAAGCAGGAAATAGTTGATAATCCTATTAAAAGAGGAGATATAGAAAAAACAATTAAAGATTCTCTTAAAAAAAGCTTGGAAAAAATACTTTCTTTTGAAAAAATAGATTTGATTAAAACAATTAAAGCTAATAAAGAAAAACCATTTATTATTACTTTTGTAGGCCAGAATGGATCTGGAAAAACAACTTCTATAGCAAAGATAGCAAATTTACTCTTAAAAAATAGATTATCATGTATTTTAGTTGCAGCAGATACATTTAGAGCAGGTTCTATTGAACAATTAGGAGAATGGGCTAAAAAATTAAAAGTAAAAATGATATCTCAGCAATACGAAGCAGATCCCTGTGCAGTTGCATTTGATGGTAAATCTTACGGAAAAGCTCATAATATTGATGTGGTTTTAATAGATACAGCAGGAAGACAGCATAGTAATCTAAATCTTATACAGCAGATGGAAAAGATAGCAAGAGTAATTAAACCTAATTTGAAAATATTTGTAGGAGAGTCTATAACTGGAAATGATGCTACTTTACAAGCTGAAGAATTTAATAAATCAATAACTATAGATGGAATTATTCTCTCTAAAGCAGATATAGATGAAAAAGGTGGAACAGCTATTTCTGTAAGTTATGTTACTGGCAAGCCTATACTCTATTTAGGTACTGGACAGAATTTAAATGATTTAAAAGAATTTAATAAAGAAGAGATCATTAAGAGTTTAGGACTTTAATTCATTCGTTAAGGATGAGGCACTAAAAATGGAATAATTTATAAACAAAGATGTTTTTACTAAGAATATGAAAAGAGGATTTTTTTTTAATCATGAAAAATTGAAAATAATCAAAGATAATGTTCTTCTTACCGATAAAGTTCCTAACGCAAGTGTTGATTTAATTGTTACATCTCCTCCATATAATGTTGATATAAAATATAATTCACATGATGACCAAATTACTTATGAAAAATATTTAGAATTTAGCCACAAATGGTTATCCCGATGTTTTGAATGGTTAAAAGATGATGGACGATTGTGTCTAAACATTCCTTTAGATAAGAATAAAGGCGGTCAACAAAGTGTCGGTGCAGATTTTACAACAATAGCAAAAAAAATTGGATTTAAATATCATTCTACTATAATATGGAATGAGGGGAATATTTCACGAAGAACTGCTTGGGGTTCTTGGCTTAGTGCATCTGCTCCTTATGTAATTGCACCAGTAGAATTAATTATTGTTTTATACAAAAAAGACTGGAAAAAAAATAGTAAAAAAGAATCCGATATAACAAAATCAGAATTTATAGGGTGGACTAATGGGTTATGGACTTTCCCGGGTCAAAGCAAAAAAGGAGCTGGTGGCCATCCTGCACCATTCCCTGTTGAATTACCAAAAAGATGTATTAAATTATTTAGTTATGTAGGTGATGTTGTTTTAGATCCATTTATGGGAAGTGGCTCAACAATGATAGCAGCAATACTAAATAATAGAAAATCTATTGGTATTGAGGTAGATAATGAGTATTGTAAAATAGCAAAGAAAAGAATTTTTGAAGAGACAAAATTTTTAAATAAGAAATTATCTGAAATGGTGATAAAATAATAGGTATATTAAAATGACAAAGAATTCAGAAGAAACCAATCAAGCAGATTTAATCATGGAATATTTTAAGAAAAATCCTAAAAGAGATATCAAACATCCTGAAATCGTTGACCGGGTTGTTGCTGAATATAAAAAAAGATTTATTCAAAGAAGTTAATAGCTTTTTATTGATTTTTTTAGGATATACTTTCTTCTACCCATTGACACAGTATATCAAATTGGTTACAAACTTGTCTAGTGATGTAACTACTACCATTCTAAGTGGTCTTTGGTTAGCATATACTTTAATATTGTATATTAAAACAAGAGAAAAAGAAAAATTTAAAATACTTTCAATACTCTCTTTAATCCTTCTCATCATCACTTTAGTAAAAATAGCTTTCTTTGACTTAACCAGATTAGAAGGGGTGGTAAAAATCATCGGTTTCATAGTTTTTGGAATTTTATTATTAATTGGGGGATACTTACTCAAAAAATGAGGAAACAATTTCTGATTATTTTCTTACTTTTAGTTGTGAATGCTTTTATGGTGTTGGGAGAAAGTGTTGATTTATCAAAATTCAATTACCAACGAGACATTACTGTTGATTGCAATACTTTCTTAGGATATGCTAAGTTTGAACCTAATAATGATTTGTTATCTAAATCTAAAAACCTACAAAATATATATGTTGACAGTGAATATTATATTGAACAGGGTTCCATTACTGAGAAGAACAACTGGTTTGTAAAAGATAGCAATATTGAAGATTTAGAAGCACTAAAAACCACGTTGGATAAAAATTCGGAAACTTATTATGTGATAAGCAAACCTCAATCCAAATTAAATTTACAATTAAAAAACCCAGCCACCCAAACATTTGATAATATTGTAATAACTTTAAGAGATTCCGAATTAAATGAGGTTGAGTTCTATGAAAACAATTTAAAGCTGAAACCAGAAGTTATTAAAGACAACTTTAAATATACTTATCTGTTTGACCAAAAGATTTCTACCGATAATCTAAGAATTCAAATTCTTTTTGATAATGTACTAAAAGTAGCAGAAATAGAATTTTTTGATATTAATAATAAAAACAGTATTTATTTCTTTGTTAATGACGAATGTAAGCGTACCTATAAATTATATTATGGTGGTTTTGGAGGAAATTTTGTAACCTCTAAACGGCACGAAGCAGGAAAAGTAATCACTGCTATTTTATCTAAAGAAGAGTCAAACCCATATTACAACGAAGATTTTGATAATGACGGAATTAT
>Ga0210057_1001773_pt1 | contig 32145 bp, 25 predicted proteins | sample CryGeyCG2114_010_2_FD_183968 | JGI IMG/M metagenome (GOLD analysis project Ga0210057, IMG submission 183968) | Groundwater microbial communities from aquifer - Crystal Geyser CG10_big_fil_rev_8/21/14_0.10 (SPAdes) (version 2) | ecosystem: Environmental > Aquatic > Deep subsurface > Groundwater ... | reverse complement strand
AGCCAAGAGCAGTGTTGATAGTTGTCATAAAACAATCATACTGCTCTGTTTTTATTATTGGAAAATTATGTCTGATTCTCATAACGGCCTAACGGCCGTTTGTGCCAAATGTATCGTGACCTAATCAGATCTGTCTTTATTATTAAACTTTTATATTTATTTATTATGTTCATCTGAAATGAATCCAATCATCAATTGTTGAATTTGGTTCCTTTGATATCTCTGTTTCATTCAAATAGTATTTTTCAATAGTGTATCCATCAAAATATTGAATTGTAGCCGATGGAGTTGAATGTAAATTTAGTCTGCTGTCTTTCCATAAATAAGAATTAACATCAGGTCTAATTTTATCTGCAGGTGAAAGAATTAAATATGTGACAGGTTCTTTTTTATATCTTATTGCTTTCTTTTCTGGATGCTGATTAATCATGTATGTCATCGCAGCTTTAGATTCGTATGCATAAACATCTGGGGTAAAAATAAAATAGCCAAATTCATTTTCATCTCCTTCAAATAATTTTTCGGTCATGTTTTTTTGAAAAAGCCAATCATCTTCGACTCTACCAATATTCTGATTAGCATTTTGCATGTAATTAAATCCATGATAAAGCTGTGAAATCAAAATAATGATAATAATAATATTGCTATGTTTGATCTTAGATAAAATAATTGATGTAAGAATAAATGATAGCGGGACAAGTGGCCACCAATAATATATGAGTAGGAATCCATTAAACATTAACGAAATTGCGAAATATCCAAGATAAAGGAAATAAGTAAGATTAAATAATTCTTTTTCTTCTTTATTAAGTTTTAGAAAGTTTGTATATCTTTGCCATACTATAGCTAGGTAAAAAATTATATTTAGGCTTATAAATTTATCATAAAATAATGAAATTGAAGATTCTGAGACAAGAGTACCTCTTTGCGCAAACCTATTTATTAGACTAATATGAGGAGCGCTTGAATTTGAAGTTATGAAATTTAAAACAGATTTTAGTTGAGAAAAATCATGCCTGAACTCAAATAAAGCAAAAGAAATTAATGGAATTAATAACAATGGTAAAAAATACAAATCTTTAAATTTACTATTTTTTTTCATCCAATTTACCAACCACATTAAGACTAATATCGTAATTGGTACTCCCACAGCCATTTGAAATTGAATCATGCATCCTAAAACTAATAAAATCGCCCAAAAGTAAAGACTTTTTTTAGAATTCTGGTATTTAGTTATCAAATATATTATCAAAGGCATCAGCATGAGAGCGCCAAAAGGATTCAAGAGTTGGTGTATCCATGGAATCAGAAAACCTGACAAAATCATCGTATAAATAGTTGCTGTTTTTTTAGAAGTTAATTCTTTAATTAAAAAATAACTAGATATTAGAAATAAAATACTAAGTGTAATCCATCCCCATCCGATGGCAACTGGATTTCCATTGCTAAAAAAATAAGCTGGATAATTTAGATATATCCACAGGGGTCCATGAAAAACACCAGGAATAGCACTCGCCCTTGGACCGATTAGAATAATTTTTTTAATTGATATCTCATTTAAAAGTAAAAAATCTCTCGCAATATCTGCGTCAAATCTAATGCTGCCTTTAAAAATATAAGAAGATCCGAGTAAAAAAGCTGTTAAAAAATATAATATAAAAAGAGGTGTGACAAGTTTTTTAAAATTTATCATGTTTTTTAGATAATCTGATAGCAATTATAGCTAATATTCCAGCACTAAATAGAGTGATTAGGTCAGAAGCTTTCTGAACTTGGGTTTTTACTAATATTAGCTCTATTTTATTAAAACCTTTTTCAATTGGAATGACAATTGTGCCATTTTCACCAATTTCTTTATCTACAACAGCTCCATTTACTTTAACTAACCAAACTGGAAGTTCCCATACGGCAATGTTAACATTTGTTTCTTTAGTAGCTTCAATCTCGATAATTTTTCTCACCTTACCGTTTTCAGGAGAGAAAATATTGACTACTGTTATGGCAGAATCAGTGGCGTTGGTAACAAGATAAGGAGTTTTGATTGGAGCTTCATTCGCTAAAATAGGCATAAGTTCCCAAGATATATCAGCTGCACCATGAAATGATTGTAAATCATCTATATAACTTTTATCTTCTCTCCAATCAATCGGCCAAGGTCTGATATAATTTCTGACGTTGTAAAAACTTAAGAAAATTAAAAAGATTACAGCAATCCAAGCTTTAATACCCTTTAATTTATTAATGCTCCAGCCAGCTAACCAAGAGCCTGTAAACCCAATAACAGCAAGAATTCTCCATGGATATTGAATTAATTGAAGAGGAATAAATATTTGCCAAACAGGTTCTGATATAGATAACATTAAGAAACATAGAAATATAAAAGTTAGCGCAAATATTTTTGCTATAAGATTCTTCTTTCTTTGAAAGAAAATGATTGAAACTGATAAAATCCACGAGATTAATATTGAAAATCCAATTTGAAATGACATCCCATCATTATCCCCAGGATTTGAGTTTCCATATCCCCATGGAGAGTAAATAATTTGTTTTAATGTTGGCCAATGATCGTGATGATCAACTAAAATTTTATGTCCTAATTTGACCCATGATTTTTCAACCATAAATGGTAAAAAATAAAATGCAGATAAACCGACGCCTAAACTTGTCCAAAAAAGCAATTTTTTTAGTTTCATCCATGAAAACTTATCTAACAATAACCAAACTACGTAAGCAGTAAGAGGTACGAAGAAAATTATAACGGAGAGTAAATGTGAAATTATGATCCCTGCAATACCAATTGACAATATCGCTCCTCCAAATTTATCATTTTTTGAAGACAATAACTTATTTATGCCAAGAGCTATTAGCGGAGCAAAAATTAGTGCAGTGTATCCTCCTATTTGACTGGTAACATATAATGTCAAAATTCTAAATGGCATAAGTCCAAATAAAATAGTAGCTGTTAAGGAAGACTTTTTGTTTGTGTGACAGAGCATCCATTGGTAGAAAAAGGTTAATGAAAGAATTGTTGAAAATATTTGCATAAATTTCCAACTATCAGTTACACTGAGTCCAAAGCTTTGGAAAAAAGCAACCATGTAATAAGGAAATGGATAATTAAATATAAAAGTAGAATATCCAAATGAATATGCTAGTTCGGGTAGGAAACGAACAGGAAATTGACCTCTTCTAAGTTCGTTAATAAAATGCATGGACCTGATGATGTGAATTTCGCCATCGTGAGTTACATACATTCCGGATTGTTTAAATGAATTAAATGAAATATACCAAGTTATCAAAATGATTACAAAATAGGGAATTAAATAAATAAAAAAAGTCGAAATATTTTTAGGTTTGTAACTTTTCATGATTTGACTAGTAATATGAGGTACTCCAAATCATTTTCAAGAATTTCAAACTCATCTCTTTTAAATATGGTCTTCAAAGTTTCGATTGAGTCTGGAAGTAAATAATTTCGATTAATTTTTACAAATTTGACATCTTTTTGTTTAAGTAAATCCTTTATTGCTGGCACATTTTCATGTTTGACTGCGTTGTTGAAGTTATCAATAAAGTCACTAATATGTTTTGGTTGAGAACCGCTGTATCCGTTTACAAGCTGACATTCATAGTGCATTTGGTTTAGAAGCATTTTAGTCCAGTATTCAAGACTTTGCTCAATTGTGGTAACCGGTGATTCTGGTGAGAATGGATATTCTAAAACTACTTCAATAGAAGTGCATTGAGAAATTATTTGATCATAGCCATAATCTTGATAAGTATTCACTACTTTTCTGTGTCTGACTGGAACAATTTCAAGTGAGTAAAGTACGAGAATCAATACAATAATTTGGATCGCTTTTTTGAATGAATATTTTTCAAATAAGTAAGTAAAAGTATGCCCTACAAAATAGAGTAAAACAATTTGAATAAGAAAAAACCATCTAGAAACCACTCTTAATGCTTCAAAAAAAGGCGTAAGTTTTAGAGGTAGGATGTAAGGAAGCGGAGTTGCTAAATATTTACCATTAATTGTGAGTCTAGGACCCAACACTGCAACTATCCCCCATACCAATAAAAGTAAAAGAAAACCTTTTAGATATTTATCTTTTTTAGTTAGTTTGGATTTATTTAGTTTGTAGGCTCCAAATATTGAAACAAATAAAAGAATATAGCCTGTGCTGAAAACTTCACTACCTAATCTATGGCTGAATTTATTTATTTTGTAATAAAATGTATTAGTCCAAACACTTGGTAATTGATTAAAAAATATATCTGTAATCTGCATTGAGGAATTGACGTATGAATCTGCGGTTCTTTGGATGTTATTAATTTTCTTGATCTCTATAAATTTAAACAAAAAATAGCCAGCGATAATTAGAAATCCAGCTGAAAATAAAAGTCCAGACTTGACTGTTTTTTTGAGATCTCTCTCTTTGTATAGTTGCCAAAAATAGAATATAAGAGACGTCGTCACTGAATAAATTCCAAGATAAGCACTTGCTAGAAATTGAAGCCCAGAAAAGACACCTGATAAAAAGGAATGCTTATTTGATTTAGCATCAAGCAGAAATCCTAAAGAAAAGAAAAAGAAACTATAGGAAAGCATTTGATAGTGGTAGTACATTGAAAATGTATATGTTGAAAAAACAAACATTAAAGACAGAAAGAAAACAATTATTTTCTTTCTAAATATTTTTGACCAGAAAAAGTGAAGTGAAATAATGTTCAACAGGGCCATTATAAAAAAAACAATATTATGAATAAGAATGTAGTTTTTTGTGAAAGGAAAGATTAATAGGCCGATTAAGCTTTGTGGAAGTAATAAGTCGGTAAAGTACATGCCACCGGGCGATGAATAAAACATCGAAATATTGCCAAAATTGGCAAAATCTAGGGTTGATATATGTTTGATGTTCTGTTCCAGGATGTAGACCATTAAGGGGTAATCGAGCCAATCTGTGAGGCCTGATGATAAGTGTGAGAGCAAGGTGAAGTTATAAAGTAAAAATAGGATAAATATGGAGGCAATAGAGAGAATAGTGAATTTATTAATTTTCATTTGAATATAAAAAAAATCTATAAATACATTTTACATTAAATATTTATTCGAATGTAAGTGACATTAATTTCTTTATTTCATTTATTGAATATTCTTGTTAAGATGTACGAATATGTTTGAACTTATATTTTTGGCAATAATTTATTTATTTGTACTGGCTAAACCTGCACAGGCTTATTTAGACCCTGGAATTGGTAGTTATATTACTCAATTGATAATAGGTTTTAGTGTTGGTGGAGGTTATTTGATAAAGGTCTATTTTAAGCAAATAGCTTCCTTTTTTAAAGATTTAATGAAAAAAAATAAACAAAAATAGACGAATCATGCCACAAAAAAAAACTATTCCAATAAAAGAACCAAGTTCCTTTCGTGATCCAAGCGGATATGTGTTTTACAGCAAATACAACGTTTACAGAAAAATAAACGAACAATATAAGGATAATTATGTTGAGTTTATTAAGTCTGGATTGAGCAAAATACTAATAGAGGGAAAATTACTTCTGTCGTTTACTGAAGATAATGAAATGAATTATGGATATAAATATTTGAAGGTTGCTAAAATCCCATTTATTTCTTATCCATATGAATGGTCATTTTCTCAATTAAAAGATGCAGCTTTATTAACACTAAAAATTCAGCGAATGTCCCTAGAGCATAATATGTCACTAAAGGATGCTAGCGCATACAATATTCAATTTTTGAATGGAAGACCATTACTGATAGATCTATTGTCATTCGAAAAATATAAAAATAATAGTCCGTGGATTGCATATCAACAATTTTGTCAGCATTTTTTGGGTCCTTTACTCCTTCAGTCAAAGACGGATCTGCGATTAAATCAATTGAGTAAAATATTTTTAGATGGTATTCCTTTGGATTTAGTTAGTAAATTATTGCCAAAATCATCTTTTTTAAATTTTTCAATCTTATCTCATATTCATTTTCACGCAAAAAATCAAAAAGCATATGCTGGTAAGGGTGATAAAAAATTAAAATTAGTTCCTAAAATATCTAAAACCATGCAACTAGGAATATTAGATAACTTGAGCAAGCTAATTTCCAATCTTAATCATGTAAATGCAAAAACTGAGTGGGGAGATTATTACACTTTCACTAATTATTCAGAATCTGCTTTTAAAATGAAAAAAAGCATTATTAAAAAAATGATTGAGACAGCTAACCCTAAAAACGTTTGGGATTTAGGTGGCAATACAGGTGAATTTAGTAGACTTGCCAGTGACATGAGTATTTCCACAGTTTGTTTTGATATCGATCCCCTAGCAGTTGAATACAATTACTTGAATGTCAAAAAAAACAATGAAAAACATATATTTCCTTTAATTATGGATTTGACTAATCCTACGCCAAGTCTAGGATGGAATTTTAAAGAAAGGAAATCATTATTAGAGAGAGGTCCCAGCGATTTAATAATGGCCTTAGCGCTTATCCATCATTTATCAATTTCAAATAATGTTCCTTTTGAAGAATTAGCAAAATTTTTTGTTGATTTAGGAAAATATCTTATTATTGAGTTTGTACCAAAAACAGATTCCAAAGTTAAAATTCTTTTGTCAAGCCGAGAAGACATTTTTCCTGATTATGATGAAGAAACATTCGAGAAAGTATTCTTGAAATACTTTGATATTCTTGAAAAGAAATCTGTAAAAAAGGGTTCATTAAGAAAAATATATTTAATGAAAAAAAAATCTAAAATTAATGAAAAAATATAATGTTTTTATTTCTCCGATATTACTTTCAATATTTCCTACCTTAGCTATTTTTACACATAATATGGATCAATTGGGAATAGCAAGATTATATATTCCTCTGCTCTATTCAATAATTTTTGCTATTATTAGTTTTTCTGTTATTAAGCTTGTATTTGTAGAAAACAAGAAAACCAGTTTTATTACTTCCATATGGATTCTATTATTTTTTTCATATGGTTATATATATTTAAAACTTGGAGATTCGAGTCTAATTAATTATTTACCGATCAGTTTAAATTTATTTCTAATATCAATTAATGGAATATTTTTTTTCTTAATTAGTATATTAATATTTAAAATTAAATATTTCCCTTCTGAATTTTCAAGATTTATCAATATTATTGCAATTTCATTGGTAACTTTAAATTTAATTCAAATAATTCCATTTGAGATAAAAAGTTATGTAGCATCAAGAAAAATTCAAAAATATTTAACGACAAATGTATCAAATATAGATTCTTCAAATATTTCTTTGGATATGAGACCTGATATTTATTATGTGATATTTGATAGATATGGAAGAAAAGATATTTTGCAAGAATATTTTAATTTTGATAATCATGAAGAATTGGTTTCTTTGGAAAATAAGGGATTTTGGGTGGGAAAAGATAGCATAGCAAACTATCCAAACACATATTTATCTTTATCATCGTCTTTGAATATGGATTATTTATATTCATTAGAAAATTTAATAGGCAAAAAACATAAGGATAGAAATGTTGTATATGAAAATTTAATCCAAGATAATTCAGTTGCTAGATTTTTAAAACAAAATGGATATGAATTTGATTTAGTGGGAAGTTTTTGGGATGGGACAAAAAGAAGTGATTTTGCTGATAAAAATATTAATCTATTTTCTGACTTCGATGAGTTTCATTTATACATATACGAAAGAACTTTATTAAATGTTTTTCGTGGAATTTTTGAGTCTAAACAAATTTATTCAGGGGTTGAAAGATTAAATTTAATGTCGCTAAACCTTGATTATCGTCTTGATCGCATGGTTGCAAAGAATGACGATCCTCCCAAATTTGTTTTTGCACATTTTTTAATTCCTCATGAACCGAATATGTTTTCAGAAAGTTGTAAACCTTTGACGTTTGATGAGATAAGAAAACAGTCCCCCAATGAGGGTTATTTAGTTGAGTTAGATTGCGCTAATTTAATAATGGAAAAATTAATAGCTACTATTCAATCAAATTCAGATAGACCTTCGGTTATAATTTTTCAATCTGACGAAGGCCCCTACCTTCCTCAAGAATATTTTAATGAAGGTGGAGAAACTGCAATTCTTCCTAATAATACTGATTCATACAAAATACATACAAGAATTTTCAATTCTATTTATATGCCCGATAAAGATGTATGGAATGAACCTGTGGATTATAAAAAATTAGGTTTTACTGATGGGATGAGTCCTGTAAACACCTTTAGAATGATTTTAAATTATTATTTTCAGACTAGCCTACCAATTCTTGATAATCGCGCATTCATTTTTAATAATGTCGAAGCTCCTTATGAATTTACTGAGATAACTGAAGAAGTTAATTAGCCCCTATTGTTAATTTTCATTATTAAATGTTTTCTTATATAAAAACATACTTGTGACTATGGTGAACACCAATAGCATAACTCTGGTGATTATCCTTGTCCAAGCAGCTGCCTCAAGCCCATATTTGGGCACAAAAATTGCATTTCCGATAAGTATGACAATGAGTTGTAGAATGCCGCTAACCGAGAAATACCAGTTTGCTTTGAAACTAAAGAATAAGGCAATGAATGGTACGACTGCGACTGCAATGAATGAGGAAGCAGTTAGAAGATAAAGAATGTTAAGACCAGAAATATATTCGGATCCAATGGTCAGTAGAATTGTTAATTTGCCAAAAGGTAAAAAGATCAGAAATCCTATTGCCGACAACATGATTATGGCAAACGCTTTTTTAATAAATGCTTTGATATCCGGTTTATTTTTGTATTTAGCGACTCTTGGGTACAGGACATTACCCAAAGAGTATGCAATAAGTGCAAATATCATTGCTATTCGAGATACTCCAGAATACAAACCAACCTCATAGGTACTTAAATATTTTTGTAAATATAAAACGTCAATGTTTTCAATAAATCCAGTAGCGATCAAGTCTACCGCAGAATGCTTTGCTAGCATTAGTATTTGATTTTGTAATTTATAATTATGAGTTTTGAAATTTATGACAGTACTTTTAGTTACAAACCTTTTCCAAAAAAGTACTGGCACTATTGGTGCGGCAACATACCAAGTGAAAGTCATTAATGATGAAGTTATTCCTGTAATTAAAAGTGTTATGGCCCACACCAATTTGGTGCTGGCTTGAATGATATTAATAAATATAGCTTGATTAAATCTGTGCAATGATTGTAAAGTATTCAATAGATGTTCGTAGTAAACTGTGGAAACTCCAATTGTTAGAGCTACCAAAATTATTAGTGGATCTGAAAAGTTAAATAATTTAGTAATCGCTCCTGAAAATAAAACTCCAATTAAAACAATAAATATTGATATGAGAAACTTATATTTTAGGGTAAATGAGTAGATAAAGTTCTTCTCTTCTGTCTTCTCTCGCTCAGAACCATATCTTAGAATTGCATTATTAAATCCAAGATCATTAATCTTCGTCAAAATCATGACAATAGCAAAACCCACGGAGAACTCACCAAACTTCTCAGGTCCAAGCACTCTTGAGTAAATCATTAAGGCAATTGCAGAAATGCCTGTAGCAAAAGTACTTCCAAATAATGTCTTGACAGATTGAAGTAAGCCTTCTGAAGAGAAAATTAATTTTATTTTTTTATGCATTTTAATCAGTATATATTAGTTTATAGAGAAGGTCTTGTTTGTTATAGGCAAAGTCTCCATTTCATTTCCCTCTCAAGTATTGTAGACTGTCCTAGCCTTTATGAAATATTTAGCCTCTATTATTATCCCAACTATGTTCGGCAATGTTGATTATTTGCGAGATTGTTTGGAGACTCTCAAGAAGCTAAAGTTTGATAAAAGTATCACCAACCAAACAGTCGAAGTTCTGATAGTCTGCAATACCTCACAAGAAAAAATGGATGAAGTTAAAATTAACTTAAAAGCAGTCCTCAATTTTTCTTCAAAGCAAATTAAATTGTATATTAAGTGGATGTGCATGGGTTTTAACACTGGCTTCGTTGGTGCCACAAATGAAGGCATTACTGCTTCGCAAGGTGAATATATAGTTTTCCTTAATGATGACACGCAAGTGACTCCACTTTGGTTATCCGAATTGGTTCTGAAACAGAGTAAAACTCAAGCTGATATGGTAGCCAGTAAAGTATATTTGGGCGATCATAAGACATTAGATTCACAAGGTTTTGGGTTTGCTTGGAGAGGGAAAGCTGAGGCTTTGAATAAAGATTTAAAATGTAGTATGAGCAATGATAATGACTATTGGTTAAATCATCAAAGTTTTTTACCAAAAACTAAAATGAGTGAGCCTTTTGGTCCTGACAGCGCAGCAGCCCTATATACCAAAAGGTTATTCAATGAGGTTGGCTTATTAGAAAAAGACTTTTTTGCCTACCTAGAAGATGTCGATTTGGCTCTCAGAGCCAGACAATATGGAATGTTTTGCGCTTTTGCAGATAAGGCCATAATTTATCATTACAAACATGCTACCTCATCTAAATTTAGTAGTTTTAAGTCAAAGCAAGATCTAATTAATTGGTGTAAAATTGTGACCAGAAGATTTGGATTTAGAGTTTGGTTAAAGTTTTGGTTTTTAATTACAGTTGAAAGAGCGAGAAATTTAAGTGGGTATTTTAAGTCTAAATAAAATTGTATTATATAAATAATTATTAGCAAAAATTTAATGATAAATAAAATACTTGTCACCAAATCATTTTTACCGCCATTGGAAGAATATGAGGTTTATTTAAATAAAATCTGGAATTCATATTATTTAACAAATCAGGGTCCACTTTTAATTAAACTAGAGTCTAAGTTAAAAAAATATTTAAATATTGAAAATTTCCACTTTGTGACTAATGGGACTCTAGCTTTACAGCTAGCCATCAAGGCCTTGGAAATTTCAGAGGGAGAAATAATTACTACTCCATTTTCATATGTTGCTACTACCTCAGCTATTCTTTGGGAAAAATTTAAGCCAGTTTTTGTTGACATTAAAGCTGATACTTTTTGTATTGATGCTGACAAAATTGAAGCAGCCATTACTAAGAAAACTAGAGCTATTTTAGCAGTCCATGTTTTTGGTATTCCCTGCGAAGTGGAAAAAATAGAAAAAATCGCTAAGAAGCATAATCTAAAAGTTATTTATGATGGAGCTCATTCTTTTGGGGTTAAATATAAAAACAAATCTTTACTTAGCTATGGTGATATTTCAATGTGTAGTTTTCATGCCACTAAATTATTCCACACTATTGAGGGCGGCTGTGTCATTACTAAAGATAAAAAAATTAATAACAAACTAGATTTAATGAAAAGATTTGGACATAATCAAGATGAACATTTTATGCTAGGTATTAATGCAAAGGCTTCTGAGTTTCAAGCGGCAATGGGACTATGTAACTTGAAATATATTAAAAAAATTATTGCTGAAAGAAAAAAGATTAGTGGTTGGTATGATTCTTATTTTGGAAATAAAGTTTTAAAGTTAAAAGTTGATAAAAATACTAAGTACAACTATGCTTATTATCCGGTAGTTTTGAATAATGAAAACCAGATTTTAAAAATTATATCTGTTTTAAATGAGAATAATATTTACCCTCGAAGATATTTTTATCCTTCATTAAACAATCTGCCTTATCTAAAGAAGCGCGTGAGTTGTCCTGTTTCAGAAGATATTTCATCGAGAATTTTGTGTGTGCCACTCTATGTTGGGTTGGAAAGAAAAGTTGTTGAGAAAATTTGTAAAATATTCAAAAGTAATTATGTTATTTGATTTTATAAAAAGAAATAAACAACAAGATTTTGTAGTAATTGATTCTATTTTTCCGCAAAAAGAGCCATACGCTTTTAGAAATTCTGAGATTAATGAATATTTTAAAAAAATAAAGAACTTTTCTAGTTATACAATGTATCCAATGTTGCCAGATTCTGATGCTTGGTTTTCTCATGGTTATGGAATGAGTTTTAATGATTTTGCTGATAATAAGAAAAATTATTTAAATTTTTATCCAGACAATAAAGATAGAATTTTATTTCTTGAAGAGGAGAAAAAATATAATTTTAAGTTAGCTTATTCATTTTTTTTGGCAGAAACTTACACGTTGTTACCATTTTATGAAAAAAATAAAGTACCATTCGTTTTTGTTTTATATCCAGGTGGGGCTTTTGGAATAGATTTTAATGAATCAGATAAAATGCTTGAAAAAATATTTAAGAGTGACTATTTTTCAGGTGTTATAGTTACTCAATTAATAACCAAAGATTATTTATTAACAAAAAAAATGTGTCCAGATAATAAAATTTTTTATATTTATGGTGGCTTTGTTCAGTTTAACAAAAATGAATTGGGCAAAAAACAACTATATAAAAAAGACAAAAACACATTTGATATTTGTTTTGTAGCTAATAAGTATTCTTTAGGAGGGATAGACAAAGGGTATGATTTATTTATCGAAACAGCTAAAATGCTGTGTCAAAAAACAACAGACATAATGTTTCATGTTATAGGTGATTTTAAATCAACCGAAATTGATGTTTCTAAAATAAATAAGAGAATAAAATTTTATGGCATACAAAAACCAACTTTCTTAAAAGAATTCTATAAAAAAATAGATATATTTTTATCTCCAAATAGGCCATTTAGTCTTTTTAAAGGAAATTTTGATGGTTTTCCTTTAGGCATAGACCCAATTTTTTGCGGAGTGGCCGGTTTTGTTAGTGATGAATTAGGTATGAATAATCATTATGTTGATGGTAAAGATATAATTATTATTAAAAATAATAGTAATAAGATAGCAAATAAAATTTTATTTTATTATAAAAATTTAAGAAAATTGTATAAATTGTCAAAAGAAGGTCAGAATTTAACCCAGAAGCTATTTGATATAGATTACCAAATAGATGAAAGAATTAAGGTTTTTAGAAAATTTGTAAAAATTGACTTATTAAATTAATTTTTATTTAAACAAAGATATAAAAATACCTATATATGAAAAATATTTTAATATTCCCTTGTGGAAGCGAAGTAGGATTAGAAATATACAGATCCTTAGAATATTCAAAAGAATTTAATATTTATGGCGGTTCCTCCATTGATGATCATGGTAAGTTTGTCTACAAAAATTACATCCCAAATATTCCATTTGTTAACAGTAATGACTTTATAACTATTCTTAATAGAGTTATAAAAAAATATAAAATTGATTTTATATTTCCAGCTCATGATAGTGTTGTTCTAAAATTAGCTCAAGAAAAAAAGAATTTAAATTGCGATGTTGTATCATCTCCATTGGATACTTGCGAGCTAACAAGATCAAAGTTAAAAACTTATGATTTTTTCAAAAGTATTATTTTGACGCCAAAAATATTTAAAAATATTAATGAGGTAGATTCGGCAGATTTTCCAATTTTCTTAAAGCCAGATGTGGGTCAAGGTTCAAAAGGTACTTTTATTGTTAAAAATGTAAAAGAAGCTGAGTTTTGTTTGGAGAAAGATAAGACTCTCATATTTATGGAGTTTTTGCCTGGGAAAGAATATACAGTTGACTGTTTTACAAATAGAAAAGGAGTACTTTTGTTAAGTGAAGGTCGAGAGAGAAAAAGAATCTCAAATGGTATTAGTGTAAATTCTAATGTCGTGCGTGATTCCAGATTTACAGAAATAGCTAATAAAATTAATACCTCTATTAATTTAAATGGAGCCTGGTTCTTTCAAGTAAAGGAAAATTATGAAGGAAAATTAACTCTAATGGAGATTGCGCCTAGAATTGCGGGCACAATGGGACTAATCAGATGTAAAGGCGCTAATTTAGCTTTACTCAGCTTGTTTAATGCTCTAGGTTATGATGTAGATATATTGATGAACAAATATGATCTTGTTATAGATAGAGCATTACATAGTTCTTATAAACATAATATTAAATATGATCATGTCTATATAGATCTAGATGATTTCATAATTTTTCAAAATAAAATAAATGCAACTATTATGAATTTCATTTATCAATGCATAAATAATGGTATTAAAATGCATTTAATTACAAAACACAAAGGGAATCTTAATCTTACTTTAGAGAAGTATCGTCTTCAAAATATTTTTGATGATTTAATATTATTAAAAGAAAATAATAGAAAGTGCTTATACATAAAAGAGAAAAAATCTATATTTTTAGACGATTCTTTTTCTGAGAGAAAGAGCGTCAGTGAGATTTGTCACATACCTGTTTTTGACTTTCAGATGATAGAATGTTTGATGGAATAACATTTAAATGAGAAACAATATTTAGGAGGTACATGAAAAAAATAGCAAATATTGATATAAAAAACTATGGTTTAATAAGAAAAAATGTGAAGTTTTTTTTGTCTAGTTGTGCTGATAAATATGATGGAGAAAGCATCTCTTTGCTTGATATAGCTCCACAAGATCATGAGGGAGCAAAGGAGTTTTTTAAAAAAAGTAGGATTTCTACTTTAGATATAGACTCCAACTCTGGCGCAACATTTATTGCAGATATTTGTAAAAATAATTCTGAGATTATACCTGATAACTATTTTGACATTATTGTTTGCACAGAAGTTTTAGAACATACCCTAAATCCATTTCTCGCAATTAAAGAAATGAAGAGAATGCTAAAGTCCGGAGGTCTTCTTTTAATTTCAGCTCCATTTAATTTTAGAATTCATGGTCCTCTGCCTGATTGCTGGAGATTCACAGAACATGGTCTCAAAGAATTATTAAAAGATTTCAAAATTGAAATTAAAATTTTAGAAACAAAGAATAGATTTTTAATGCCAGTTCATTATACGATTGAAGCTGTTAGAACATGAAAAAAAATCCAAAAGTTTCCATACTTTGTTTAACTTATAATCAAAAACTTTTCATTACACAAGCTCTTGATTCTTTTTTAATGCAAAAAACTGATTTTGATTTTGAAATACTTATACACGATGACGCGTCTACTGATGGAACAACAAAAATTATAAGACAATACCAAAAAAAATATCCAAGCATTATTAAAATTATTGTTCAAAAAGAAAATCAATTTTCAAAAGGTAATAGCGAAATACTTACTGAGTATTTATTTCCTCTTGTTAAAGGCAAATATATTGCTCTTTGCGAGGGAGATGATTTTTTTACAGATGAAAGCAAGTTGCAAACTCAAGCTGAGTTTCTAGATAATAATCCAAAATGTTCTTTATGTTTCCATCCAACCAGAGTAATTTTTGAAAATTATCAAAACGATGAATATTTGTTTCCAGATGTTAAAAAATCCAAGGATTTTTCTTTGGCAGCATTAATTAAAGAAAATTTTATCCAAACAAATTCTGTTATGTATAGAAAACAAAAGTATACTGATCTCCCTAAAAATAAAATTTTACCAGGTGATTGGTATCTTCATATGTATCACGCCCAGTTTGGGAAGATAGGATATATTGACAAAGTTATGTCAGTCTATAGAAGACATCCTGGCGGGATATGGTGGGAAGCTTATAAAAACCCCGATGCTCTAATTGAAAAAGTTGGAATTGAGTATTTAACAATGCATGTAGAGACGATGGCTCTTTTTGGAAAAAATCCAGAATATAGAGAAATTATTATAAATAATTTTACCAAGCTTTTAAATTATTATGTTGCCGTTAGTAAAAAAACTATTACTGAATCATTTAAAAAAGAATTGGCTGAAGCAACTGAAGTTAGTATTAAAACTGGCAGTAATCTTCTTAAAAAGGAATTGCTCCTATTAAATATAAAAAACAAAAATCTTGAAAAACGGTTTTTTGAAATTGAATATTTGTCAGATCTCAAAAATGAAATTTATAAATTAGAGTTTCGGAGAGATTTGATATTTAAGAGTGTCTGGTTTCGATTGTGGAAAATGTATAGTACAATAAAACTTTAGGAAAAATTATGGAAAAAACATTATTTACAGAAGAAACAAATGATTTTATAAAACAGAAAAGAGTGCTATTGAAACATAGGAATAATTTGCAAAAACAACTTATAGATTTAGAAAACCTGAAGATATTTAAATTGAGAAGGATAGTAGCGGAAAAAAGGTTTATTCGTACTATCATTGCTTATATGCTAAAGCGAACCAGTGGTTTATTCAGAAAAATTACAAATAAAATTCCTTTGTTGAAGACACTTGAAGGCAAATTGCGTCTCTATGTTTCTTATTTAAATGGGAGTAGAGCCGATCTGACTCGTTTTAAAAAACAACTTTATGTAGAAAAAAATCTAAAAGAGGAAGCAGAGCCGATAGCAGGACTTATTTCAGTAATTATTCCCACATTTAACGCTGGTGTTTTTTTTGATCTTGTTTTGCGTAAAATCACGACTCAAAAATATGTGCCTAATCTAGAGCTCATAGTGATTGACTCAGGTTCAACCGATGGAACCGTTTCACTCGCAAAAAAATATGGTGCAAAAATTTTGACTATAGATAAGAAGGAATTTTCTCATGCAAAGGTCAGAAATAAAGCTGCCAAGGCAGCTAAAGGAAGCTTTCTATTCTTTACAGTACAAGATGCAGCTTTATTAAATGAAGACTCTTTATATGGAATGGTTCATTTCCTATGGCAGAATAAATTGGGAGCTATATCAGGAAAACAAACTCCTAGATCAGATGCAGATGCTTTTGCTTCATGGCAGTTGGCTTCTTTTGCAAAAATGATTAATCCTGATCAAAAAGATATAGTTGTCAAAATAAAACCTGACGAGTTTAAATCACTTTCTGCTGCAAATAAAAGAGCTGTCTGCACTATCGACGATGTCTGCGCTGTCTATGATAAAGAGGCTTTTGATAAAGTAGGTGGATTGAATAATAAGCTTGGCTATGGTGAAGATTTGGATGTGGCAAAACGTTTAATTGAGTCTGGCTATGGGCTTGGTTATTTATTTTCAACTGGTGTAATTCATTCTCACACTCGACCAGCAAATTATTTTGTAAAACGTTTTTACACCGATACAGTTTTTTTATATAGGGTTTTCAAAGATATGCCTTCCAAGCCTTTTTATGCGGATATTCCCTTATCGATTTTATTATCATCCTTAGTGTCTTTTGGAAGAAAACTCGCAATATCTTCAGCAAGTATTTCAACAATTTATTTAAAAGATTTTGAATATAATTCTACTTTAAAGAAAAAAATAGATAAACCAATGACAAACTTATTATCCTTAGAATTTTTAGAAGACTTAGGGTTAAATTTTATTAGGAAAAATGAGAAACCAAATCTTAAAATTGAACAAGAAGTAAGCAATTTATTTAAATCAATTAAAATTGACGCGGAAGAATTTATGAATGGATACTTTTCAGCGCCCATGTCTCAAGCACAAGCTACTGATGTGATAGATAAAATTTTCGCAATTTGTGCTACAAATATGATGGCTGTATATCAAATTTCACAAGCAAATCAAAAATCTCCTGAATTACTTAAGCTACACTCCTTATTAACGGAAGAGATATGAGATTATTGTTTACAATTCATCAATTTTTTCCAATATATTACACTGGGACAGAGTTGTATCTTTTTAATTTAGCCAAAATGATGCAAAAATTTGGGCATGAAGTACATATAGTTACCTATATGCCCAATGAAGAGAAAAACATGATTCTTGATAATGAAATTTATGTTAAAAAATATTTTTATGAAGGTTTATCCATCACTGCACTGAGATCTACGTCAGATCAAAGGTATGTGTCATTTGGATTCGAAAATCCTGCGGTGAAAAAATATTTAAGAAAACTTATTTTAGATTTCAAACCAGACTTAATTCATGTAGCTCATCCAATGAGGCTGACTCCCGTAATGGAAATAGCATTAAAAGAAAAAATAAAGTTTGTAGTTACCTTAACTGACTACTGGATGATTTGTGGCAAGGGAATTCTTGTTAGAAATAATGGCGAGACATGCTTAAACAATAAAAATGGCAAACTTTGCTCTATTCATTGTTACCAAGAGTTGCCTACTTCTATTTTTTCTCAAAGAATGAGTAACGCTAAAAAATATTTGAGTAAAGCAGATGCTGTAATTGTTTCTGCAATTTTCTTAAAAAAGATTTTTAAAAATAATGGCTTTTCTCTTCCAAATCTAAACTTAGTTCGACATGGATTTAATTACTTTTTAAATTATAAACCTTTGGAGAAAAAAGCAGAAAAAAGCAGAAAAACATTTGTTTTCTCAGCTTTAGGAACATTGGTGGAACACAAGGGGGCACATCTGTTAATTACAGCATTTAAAAATATTAGTAATTCCAATGCTCGTTTGAATATCTATGGAACTGCCATCGATCGTTCATATGAAAAACTAGTTTTTTCTTTGGCAAAATCCGACAAAAGAATTTCATTCCATGGCAAGTATTCTTTGAGTGATATGCATTCTATTCATGAAAATACTGACGTGGTGGTAGCTACATCTATGTGGTACGAAACTTATCCTTTGGTCGGCGTAGCAGCACTAGCTTACGGAGTTCCCATTATTGTTCCAGACATGAGTGGAGCAGCTGAACTAATTAAAGATGGTGAAAATGGATATACGTTTTTGATTGGTCAGGCTAATTCGTTGACAAGAGCTTTAAAAAAAGCAATCAAAGATGATTTGAAATTTACTCAAAATATATTTTATCCTTATACAATTGAGGAAGAGGCGGTTAAGACTCAGGCCATTTATCAAAAAATAGCAACTCAGGAATAACATATATGAAAAACAGAATTGTAGTTTTAGGTGGCAGTGGCTTTATCGGTCAGTCTTTAGTTAAAAAACTTTTAGAAAATGATTATCAAGTAATAGTATTCTCCCATTCAGTTTTTTCTTTAGATAAATTAAAAGATCGATATCAAGATAAATTAATATTGGAGACCGGTGATTTTATTGAAACTGAAAAAGTGCTTTCAATAATTGAGCCAGAGGATTTAGTTTTTGATCTAGTAGCTTCTTCAGTACCATCTAGTTCCATGAAAAGACCTCTTTCTGATATAAATGAAAATATCTTTGCTCATGCTATATTTATTCAAAAAGCTTATGAAAAAGGAGCTGCAAAAATTATTTTTACTTCATCTGGTGGTGGTGTATATGGAGATAATTATCTCAATCCAATTTCAGAAAAACTGGCTCCGAACCCAGTTTCACCACATGCAATTAGCAAATTAACAATTGAATATTATCTAGCTTATTTTGCAAGAATTTATGGAAAAAAATGTTTAGTTTATCGTATTAGTAATCCTTACGGACCTCATCAAAAAGCAAAGATTGGATTTGGAGTGATTCCTACATTCTTTACTCACATCCAAGAAAACATTCCTCCCACCTTATTTGGAAATGGTGCTTTGATGAGAGATTTTATTTACATTGATGACTTGATAAATGCAATGGTTGTGTCATTTGATAAAGAGACTAATTATAATTTATATAATCTTGGAAGTGGTGAGAGTACTGCTGTTATAGATCTCTGGCAACTAATGAATGATGTTGCGGGATCAAAAATATCCCCTTCTTTTGCCCCAATTAGAGTGGTAGATGCTAAGTTTGTTTTATTAGATATTTCTCGCTTTACGAGTGAATTTAATTGGCAACCAAAAACATCTCTGAGAGATGGTTTGCTGAAATGTTGGCAATACTTATCAAAGAAATGATCTTTTTTTATTAGTTTTAATCATCTTTTGTTTTTATTGAGAACGATTAATAATATTGATAGGCCTATACTTGAAAGAGAAATAATTTTCCCGATAAAATAGGATTGTGGCTCATATTTCATTTTAACCGTATGCTTTCCTTTGGTAATAGGTATTCCTCGGAAAGCAAGATCTGATTGAAATATGGGAGTAGGAACATCATCGACAGAAGCTTTCCAGCCGGGGTAAAAAAGATCGTTAATTTGTAAAAATCCATCTTGGTCTAATATAATTTCTAATTCAAATTTTGTGTTTTGATAATTTAAAAAATTAATTTCAGAATAGATAATCTCTTCTGCTGAGCATTCCTCTATTGAAGAAGAAGTGAGTGTGTTTGGCAAAATACTGATTTCATTATTAGTGATTAAAACTGAACAGTTTTTAGGATTGAAAGAAGAGTTGCTAAGCGCCAAATAAGATTCGTCATCTGACGAAGTTATAAAAACCTTTGGGACAACAAAAGCCCTATCAAACACTTTGGTATTTTCATAAATCATAATCTCATCGTCATAGACTTGTAAAAATTGAGGTTCTGGCGAGCTATCATCTGCTCCAGAGTCAAGATGAAGATCGCCCCAACCAGACCAGTCAAAGGCATTAGATGTCAATGGTTTAGTTTCAAAGTAAAGAGTGATGTTTTTTCCAATAAATTGATTTAAAGATATGCTTTGCTGTTTCCATGAGGGAAGCTCTTGAGTGGGAAGTATAGTATTTTGAAAGATAATCTCTTCTAAACCTTCTTGTTGAAGGGTGATTATAAAATTTACACCATCACTTTTTGTGGGTGTCCATATTTCTGGACTAAGCACTGGGCTAACTTTCAAAGTAGAAGTTTCAGAAGTAGGTGTAAATGAATAAGAAAATTGTGTTGGAGCATGAACTAACAAAACTGGTTTTGTTAGTTCATCAATTGTAAACTCAGTACTTGAAATAGTTTGTAAATCTGGATATTCGGATAGAATTTTAAGCATGAAATCGCTTGGATGAATCAAGCTTAGTGGTTGTTTAGTAAGTATGTATTTTGTGTTCGTGAGATTAAAAAAAGGATTATCTTTCCAATGAATATCTAGTGAAGGATCTGAAAATCTATCTTTCAAGTCAGGAAAAATAAATCTTTTTATATATTTTGCATAATTATCTGGATATACTGCGTGAACGTCCCTGATATCTTGTAATTCAAAAACACTTGATGTTGCTGGATATAGCAAACCATCTGGGCTATAAAGTCTTGAGGGATCGATTTTTTGTTTTTCCTGCAAAAATTTCAACCCCGGTTGTAAAAAATAAGGATTGTTGTCTCTTGGTATCTTGAAACTAGGTGAACTCAACCATAGTTCTCCTGCAATAAGTATCAAAAAAAGAAATGACGGAGAGATAATTTTAGTAAATTTTTTTGGTAATTGTTTTACTAAGATTAAAGCGATGCTGAAGACCCCAAAAGGTGCAAAAAAGGCTCCTATTTGTCGTTTGATGCTAACACTGGAAAGTGCCTCTCTATTGTAGAGAATGGTTAATAGATAAAGAAATCCAATGATAAATATAATACCAATTATTTTTTTATACGGAATAGATTTTTTTTCAATAAACTTCTGAAATCTATGAAACCCAATCGCAGCTAAAACAGCAAAGATAAAGCTTAGTTCTGGCTGCAAATATTTATAGTAAACAAAACTATTTAGTATTGGGATATTATTCAGCCAATTAAAAGAAACAATTCCATATATTTTAGCAATTAATATAAGACTGACTAAAAATAAAACCTTCACCAAAGAGCGTTGTTTTTTATTAAAAACCGAAAATAGTACAAAGAAAATTGTCAGCACACCCCAGTGATTTAATATATTAAATTGAATTGCATGCTTAGTTAGTAAAGGGAATAATTGTAGCAATAGTGACTTAAATGGTAAAGACGCTTCGAATACTTTAAACTGGATATCATGGTTGCCAGTGTAGCTATTTAAAAAGTATTCAAAAAATGGGAGTAAGAAAAAAGCCCCCCAAAGCATAGCTATGCTTAATGAGCTAATATATTTCCACGCAATTTTAAGTGTGTTTCTTATAATTGCTTGTGTTAAATTAGAATTAATTTTCCATATTGCAAATACTACTGAAAATGAAAGTGCTATGACCATCGATTCTGGATGACCAGCCATAAAGAGCAAGAGGATGGTAAAAGACATCAAAAATAAAGATGACAGATTCTTTTTTGTAAATGAGTAATCTACCGCCAACAAAAGCCAGGGTATTAAAACCTCAACCTGAATGTGTCCCATGTTAGCGAAATATAAAAAGTACCCACTTAAAGAAAAAGCTAGACTTCCACAGAGAGCAGCCATTGAAGAAAGTTGTTGTTTTTTTAGAAAAAAAAGCATGCCTAGTGTAGCGATGCATATTCTCACCAATAGAACAAAATCTAAAGTGGCTAACGATGGCGAAATAAAAAAAGGAATTTTAAAAATAGAAAAAGCTCCCGACATCATATCTGCTCCCAAAGGTCTCCCAAATCCTTGGCTCATATTCCAAGCTGGTAATTCTCCTTTTTGATAATAAAAGGCAGTTTTGAATGATAATGGTTCATCTTGCCAGGCTGATCCACCACGATCAATGATATTCCCCGCGTTTTCAAGAGTTGTGGGGATAAAATTTTCAGAGGGGATCTCCCCCATTACTCCTGGTGTAATGCTAGCAGTATTTAATGTTTTATTTAGAAAAATGACTGGATAAAAAGGTGCGAGGGTAAATAAAATGGCTAACCCTACTAAAATAATTTCTTTTTGTCGTTTTAATGTTATAAAATATTTTTTCATCCTAGTAGTATTTTTTTGGAAATTCAATAATTAATCTTTTTCCATCCCAATCAGAGTCATATCGAGGTGAAATTTCTAATGCTGTGGAGAGATCTGGGGGAGAATATAGACCAATTCTAATTGATGAGAAATTTAGCAAATCATTTTTTGACAAAGGAATACTTTCTTTAAAAAGGTTCCCTTGCTTTAAATCTGACAGACAGTTCTGAGCGAATACACTATCTTTTTGTGTTAATAATTGTTCATCTTCTGTCATCAGATGTATGAACTCAGTATAATTATTTGGTAAAGGCCTTCTTAGCTTCCAATAAAGATTAATTGAGGTAGAAGACTCTACCTTATCAATGGTTGCAGACATGAGTGTTAAATAAGATTCAAAGTCGTGAGGATTTTGTAATAAAATCTGTTCTGTAGAATCAATGCTTTCCACTAATCTGCATTTTTGCGGAAAAAAAATAAAATACTCATTTCCATCTGGCAACTCAATTCCTAAAGAAACCTTTTTAAACATATCAGGGTGGGATTCAAAGAAAGTTATAATTTGCAGATCATTCTTTGAGCTAAACTCTGGCCAAGCTGGTCCAGTTTTGTAAATAATGGCTGGAAATTGTTGTTCTAAAATATAATTGATGGCTTGATCAGCAGTCATATTTGGCTGGGTATAGTATGGCAGCGTATGAAAGTTTATTGAATCATTTTGCAAGCGCACAAAGTATCTAAAAAGTGCAGTGTGATATTGTTGTGTACCACCGAGAAACAATAATTCTCTATTTTGGGGAGTATTTTTATTTAAAGCAGATATAAGGTTAGTGATAGTTTCAGCTGTTTTCCAGTACTGACGATCTGGAGTTGAATAACCTAGTTCAGTTTTGAAATTTGATGTTGTAATTCCTATAATCGGAAAAAAAATTACTAAAATCCATAATGATTTGTTTTTATTATAAGAAAAAAAATGGGCTGCTAATAATGAAGCTACTGGAAGAGCCGGCATAAAATATCTGACATCCTGGATATATCCAAAACCAAAAACAAAAAGAGCAGGTATAAACCACCCTGCGAGTATTGATAAAAAGCGCCGCTTTTCAGTAGAAAAAAAATGTCGACTGCGAATCGCAGTTAGTATTCCAAATATTCCTCCTAAACCAATTATGATACCCATATAAAGTCTGAACTGGATAGCCAAGAAATTTAAAAATGATTGAAGTGAAAAAGGATTTTTCATATTATAAAGGGCTGCTAGTTGTGGAGAATTAAGCCAAGCACTTTGCTCTAATAAAGATTCCATATTTATATACAAATATGGAATTGCTATAGCGATTCCAATTACAACAGTGGCAATAGTTTTATATAGAAGTTTCTGTTTTTTGTTTCTTTGCTTGAAAAAATATAAAGAATAAGTCAACATAGGTACAAAAATAAAAATTAGAAAAGTTATTTTTACCAACATTCCTAGTCCAAGAAAAATTCCTAACAACCAAAAATATTTATTATTATTTTTAATGTTCAAAATAATTGCAGCGATTGTCAAAATGACGAATGTTGCTAGGTATAAGTCCATAAGATAGATGTGACTCACGCCCTGATATATTGGCAATAAAGATGTAAAAACAGTTGATATAAATCCAACCTTTTTTGAAAAAATAGTCTTACCAATATAAAATATTCCCCAACTAATAGCGAACCAGCATAGATTTAAGGTAAGTACTGCTGCAAATTCACTAGGCCCAAACAATATACTTGCTGGCACAGCCAATAATGCTCCCATCGGGACACGTCCTCTATCAACTGAAAGAACACTCGTGATAAATGGTTTAACACCTTCTCCAAAAGCCGTTGTAAAGCTTAAGACATGATTGAGGTATAAGCTGTCATCCCAAGTCGGTGGAGCTTTATCAGTTATAATCCAGTTTAGAGAATAAAAAAATAATAATCCTGCCAGGCATAATAACAATAACTCCCAGAAATATTGGTGTACAATAATGTTAAATATTCTAAAAATAGAGAGACGATTTTTTTTGAAAAGAAACATATTAATCATTATATGATGAATCTATCAGATAAAAAATATCAAAATATTGGCAAGTTTCTTTCATCATCTAATTTTATAAAATTGCTATTACTGATAATTGGATTAATTTTTATTGTATTGTCCAGCAAATTTTCAACTTTTTCGCATGATGATCCTACAAATATGATTATTTTTAGGACAATAAAAAGTGAAAATGGTTTGTTTAAATCATTATGGTTAATTTTTACCAATTTTGATTTTAGAAGTTTCGAGTATCGACCTTTTTGGCTATCAAGAACTTTTCATTTTTTTTTATTTCAACTATTTGGACTCAATCCCACACCCTATGTAGTATTGATGAGCTTTTTTCATTTGTTAAGTAGTTTATTAGTATTTTCAATTATATCCAAGTTAGCTAAAAACAAAGAAATTGGCTTTTTTTCAGCTATTATTTGGATTTTTACTCCTTTTTCATCTCCACTTTTTGTTTTTCACCATTTCTGTTATCAAGTGATACCTATTTATTTATTTCTAGTCTATGTCTTTTTGATACTTAAAAAGAACAAAACGCATCAGCTGTGGTATTACTTACTAATATTTATAATGGTTTTTTCTGGAGAACAAAGCTTGTTTGTGTTATTCCCATTTATAATTATTATTGTTGTAAAATCTTTAAAAAAACACGATTATTCTTCAATAAAAAAAAGTTTATCACATGGTTTTCTAGCAATAGGACTCATAGCTGCTCATGCAAAGTATTTGAGTTTGTTAGTGCTTGAAAGACAGGAACAGAATCGACGTTTCCATTTTTTACCCAATTTATCCCTAAGTGAAATGAAACTAATTTTTTTGCAATGGTTCAAAGAACAAGTTGTACCAACTTATTATCAAGTGCTTGCAATTTTTTCGTCTGACTATGCGCAGATGAATATTATTCATAAGAATAAAATTATAATTGTGTCTTTAGTAATAATTAGCTTAATTTTTTTATCTAATCGGAGGTTTTCATTTAAAAAAAATAATAATACCAATCACATATTACTATTAGGATTGCTCATATCCTTTTTTAGTATTATTAATTTTTTATTTTATGCTTATGTGATTATTGCTAGCGGTGGCGGTGGTTATTTTCCTCGCTATTCTTTTTTTATAGGCAGTTCAGCTCTTATAGCTCTAGTAATTATATTCTATGGAATTTTCAAAACACCAGCTGCTCGTTTTTTTACTTGGATTTTAGTTAGTTATCTTATACTAATATTCAATATTACAAATTTAGAATTAAAGCCAATAATTTTTAATTTATCTCAAGAAATAGATAATATTTTAAGTACGGGAATAAAACAGGGAAAAAAAGCGATCTTAATAGCGCACAGTCTTCGTTGGCCACCAAAGGCTCAGGATTCTTTGTGGTGGGGAATTCCCTTATCAGATACTAAAGGTGTTTTCCATGGTTTAATTAATATGTATTATACTGGGGTGCAAAATCAGTATAAATATTTTTATTCTTTAGATAGGGTTGCTGTTGATTTTTTTGGTTATGAAACAGTAAGTTATCAAAATTTTTCAGAATCATCTGGAGTGATACAGCTCACTAATACACAAGGAAAGAAAAATATATACAAGTCAGAAGAAATACTTATTTTAGGAAACCCTAATATCAATTATTCATATAGCGATAGCTCTAAGCAATTGATTTACACTTATTCAGATTGGCAAGATTTTAAAAAGTCACCAGCGTATAAAGGAGCTATAATTTTTTCTTCAGATAGTAGATATCCTTTATCGCAAAAAGATCTCTTTGTTGAACCAGATGCATTTTTCGACTTGGGAAATGCTAATGAGGATGTTTCATTTAAAGAGTCTGGAATTAAAAAAATAGGAGTTAATAATGCAGGATATATTTCAGGAAATGACTTGAGAAACCCTCCGAATTATTTTGTTCATCCTACCGAATATTGGATTAGTAATCGAGCTGGTGAATTCATTTATCGATTACCTCATAATTCTATGGATGAATACTGGGTTGTTTTTGACTTTTTAGAATTGTGGCAATCAACTCCTGGGGAAAGAGTATTTTCAATTAAATTAAGTGATGGCGATATTGTGCTAACCCTAGATGACTTGGATATTGCTTCTTTTGGAGGATTTGAACAGCAGCTATCTGTAGCTGTCTGGTTTCCAGGTACTAAACAATTAACAATTGAAACGATTAGAAGCGTTAATTCTCCAGATATACCTTTTATTTCCGGAATTAGACTATATCAAAATTTAAACTTATGATATCTTAGATAAGTATTATTATAAAATGAAAGTGTTTGTGAAAAAAAAATCAATTTCATTGGCAATAATAGTTTGGAATGAATTAAAGTCATCTGAGGTAATTTTTCCTCAAATAAATCGAGAAGATTTCGAACAAATTTATGTTATAGATGGTGGTTCGACAGATGGCACAAAAGAATATTATACCAAGCACCGCATTCCCGTTTATAAACAGTCAGTCAAGGGTTTGGGTGGTGCAACATTCGAGGCTCGCAAGCGATGTGAAACTGAGGCAATTGTATTTTTTCATCCAGACGGCAATGAAGATCCGACTGATTTGTCCAAATTTCGCACTTATCTTAATAAAGGTGCTGAGTTAGTGATTCCCTCTCGAATGATTGAAGGATCTAAGAATGAAGAAGATGGAGAGTTTTTAAAACCTAGAAAATGGGTTAATCAAATACTAGTTTTTATCGCTAATATACTATGGGGAGATAGCTCTCACAAAGCTACTGACCCCACTCAAGGATACAGAGGTATCACAGTAAAAGCATATGATAAGCTGAATTTAGACATGGCAAATTTAACTATTGATTATCAGATGATTATTAGAGCTCTAAAGGAAAAAATTTGTATTATGGAATTTCCAACTATTGAGGGAGAAAGACTTTTCGGAGAAACTACCTTTGATTCAATTCCTACGGGTATAGCTGAGCTAAAAATGCTTTGGCGTGAAATAAAACTGGGTAAAAATTATTAGTTTATTTTTTTTAAACCTTAATTAATTTATCTGCTAGCTCCAAACTTCTCGATACAGCAATATCTGAATTCATGTGTTCCCATTCGCCCCAGCGTCCAAGTCCAAAAATTGAGTTTTTTGAAAAATATTCTAGTATTTTTTTGATAGCTATTGGCTTGTTTAAAGTATTTAACGGATATGCAAATTCATTTATCCAAAATTTTTGATTTTTTTCCTTAATTATTTTAGCTCTTTTTTCATTTGTTTCAGTCCAATATCCTTTAGCATTTTCAATAAAATTGAATCTATAAAGATGTCTGTGTTCGGGAATTTTCTTATCGGGTATATAAGTCCAATGAGCTTTTGTGTTAATAGTATTTGGGTTATAGGTTGTTCTAATAGATGAATGCTTCAATGATTTAATGTCTTTGATAATAGTTTTGGGGATTTTACTTGAAAATTTTAATGTAGTCCATGGGATGGTGATAATTATTTTCTCTCCGCAATACTTTCCATTTATTACTTTATTTTCAGCATCAATTAAGTTGACTTTTACATTATATTTAATTTTATCTCCGAGTTTATTAGCCATTCTTTTCCACACCTCTCCATAACCAAATTTCTTCGGATAAAAGAAACTACTATGCGCTGGTAAATTACCACTTAGTCTTCTCTCTAAGCAACTCAATAAGGTTTCTTCTAGTGAAACATCTGGTAATTTATATAGCCAGTAAGTGCCAAGTTTATTTAAGTCAATCGACCAAACCTTTTCGTTATAGGGAATCATATAGTCTTTTGCAATTTGATCGCCTAATTTCCATGTTATCCAATCGATAAATTTTTCAGGTTTCTTTTTACCCAATCCAGAACCAGCATTAAAAATTGATAATAAATAGCTCATTTGTTTTTTAATTGAAAACTGCCAAATATTTGATTCGAAAGGATAATCAATTTCTAAATCTTCAAGCTTGATTGTGGAAATTCTATTAAACTTATTCCATTCATTTTTTGGCATGAATTTAAAAACAAAATTCAGTGTTCTTTCATTTTTTGCATCTAGGAAATGTCCGCCACCAAAATCTAATGGACTTCCGTCTATGATTTCACTTCTGCAAAGTCCGCCAGCTTCTGCTTCTTTTTCCAATACAATAAATGATGTTTCACCTAGCTCTAAGAGTCTGTTGGCAAAAGTTAGACCGGCTGGACCAGCTCCTAGAATGATATATTTAAAGTTTTCCATAAAATATTTTTTTATCTCTCTTTGAAATTATGGGCGTTTTTTACAAACCAAGAATAAGATGATTTTATTCCAGCAAATAAATTGATTGAATGTTTCCACCCATTATCATGAAGTTTTTTTACATCGAGTAATTTACGTGGAGTTCCATCTGGTTTTGATTTATCCCAGATAATTTCACCCTTATGTCCAACCACTTTTTGAACCATGAGAGCAAGATCCATAATGCTTATGTCTTCACCAGTGCCGATATTTATAATTTCTCTTTCATTGTAATTTTTCATTAGGTGTACTGCAGCATCAGCTAAATCATCAACGTGAAGAAATTCTCTTTTAGCGATTCCTGTACCCCAAAGAGTAACGGCTATATTTCCAGATATTTTTGCCTCATGAAACTTACGAATCATTGCCGGCAAAACATGGGATGAAGTAAGACTATAATTATCATGTGGTCCATATAGATTTGTTGGCATGATGGAAATAAAATTGCATCCATATTGATCTCTAAAACTTTGACACATCGTGATACCAGCTATTTTTGCTACAGCATATGCATCATTAGTTGGTTCTAGTGGACCAGTTAATAATGAGTTCTCTTTGATTGGCTGAGAAGCTAGCTTCGGATAGATACATGAGCTTCCTAAGAAAAGTAATTTTTTCGTGGAATATTTAAATGATGAATATATAATATTTGTTTGTAATTGAATGTTTTCGTATATAAAATCTGCTTTGAAGTTTGAATTTGCAAGTATGCCGCCAACTTTTGCAGCAGCTAGAAATACGTACTCAGGTTTTTCTGTTTCAAAGAAGTTATTTACAGCTTCTTGATTTAACAAGTCTAGCTCTAGTCTATTTTTAGTTATTATGTTGCTGTAGCTTTTAACTAAAAGATTTCTCACGATTGCTGAGCCAACTAATCCTTTATGACCTGCTACATATATTTTGCTTGTTTTCTTCATAAGTTTATTTATTTTAATATCTATCTAGAAACATTAAACATTATTGCTATATTTTTTCAATACCTCATTTACTTTTCCAATAGCTATAATCTCACTCTGCTTCAATAACAATGCCCTATCACAATACTTTTCAACAGAAGCTAGTACATGAGTTACCATAATTATAGTGATATTATTTTTTCTTAATTCTTCAATCTTTTCAAAACACTTCCTCTGAAACCCTTCATCCCCCACCGCTAGTATCTCATCCACCAGCAGAATCTCTGGCTCCGTATGTATTGCCACCGCAAACGCCAACCTAAGGTACATTCCACTACTGTAATGCTTCACAGGTTGATCAATGAAATCCCATAGTTCTGCAAAGTCAACAATTTGGTTAAACTTCTCATTTATTTCTTTTCTACTCATTCCCAAAATCACACCATTAAGAAAGACATTCTCTCTACCTGTTAATTCAGGATGAAATCCAGCCCCCAACTCAATTAACGGAGCAATCCTACCATTTACTTTAATAGAACCCTTTGTAGGCATACTAACCCCAGCAATTAACTTTAAGAGAGTGCTTTTACCACTACCATTAGGTCCAATTATTCCAATTGTTTCACCTTTCTTAATTTCTAGATCAATATCCTGCAAAGCCCAGAAACTCTCCACTGCCTTTTCTCCACCCAATAAAGCTGGAATCAGTTCTTTAAAAGTTCTTTGCTTCTGCTTATGAAACAACTTACTTACGTGATTTATCTTAATAGCTATATTTGAGTTTTCAGTCATATGCTTAAATAATGTCAGCAAAAATACCTTCCAATTTCTTGAAGAACTTGTAGCTTCCAACAAGTATTATCAGTGATAATATCAAAGCAATTCCCAAGCTTTGAATATTAGGCATACCCCCACCTAAAACTACCTGACGATAGGCATTAATAATTACGGCCATTGGGTTAAGTTGAAAAATCCACCTGTATTTATCAGGAAATAGCTCAGTTGGATAAATAACTGGTGTTAAATACATCCAAATTAAAATAACCAAGCCTAAGAGATATTGAATATCCCGATAAAATAGATTGGCAGCTGCTAAAAATAAGGATATGCCATAAGTAAATAATTGTTGAATGGCAAAAATTGGAATCACCCACAGGATATTCCAATTAACTGATAAATGATAATAAAACATAAAAGCGACAAAAATGCTTAAGGCTAGCAAAAAGTCCACAATCTTGGCTATGATTGTGCTAATCACAAATATTTCTCTAGGAAAATATATCTTAGTAATCAAGCCTGCATTACCAACTAAAGCATTGCTAGCGCTACCTAGCGAATTAGCAAATAAAGTCCAAGGCAACAAGCCGGCATAAAGAAAAATTGGATATGGCACTCCCAAGTTGGGAATACGCATAATAAAACTAAAGACGAAGGCCATCACCAGCATCTGAAAAAAAGGATTAAGAATTACCCAGGCATATCCAAGCACTGATTGCTTATAACGTTGCTTGATTTCGCGCATTGTTAATTCACTCAGTAATTCGCGGTATTTGGTAAAGCTTTCTAGCATTTTCATTAATTGTCAGTATATCATTTACTCCAGCGGAAATGTCTAATAATATGTGTTTAATTCTGCAACAAATTATACTTAACTATAGCCCAAACAGCCTGAAAAGCATCTTTCAAACCTATTTTCTTACCTTCTTCATATGTTCTGCCATGATATGAAATTCCTACTTCATATATCCTAACTTTTTTCTTTGCAATTTTAGCCGTAATTTCAGGTTCAATTCCAAAAGAATTTTCTTCTATTTTAATACTTTGAATGATCTCTCTTCTAAAAACTTTATAGCAACTTTCCATGTCTGATAAATTTAGATTGGTAAAAATATTTGAGAACAGGGTAAGTAAATTATTAGCTGCAAAATGCCAGAAATAAACTACTCTATGGGCGTCTGAACCCATAAATCTTGAGCCATAAACAACGTCAGCTCTGCCATCAATAATTGGAGCAATTAGCTTAGAATATTCTTTAGGATCGTACTCTAGGTCGGCATCTTGAATAATTACAATTTCCCCCGTGGCTCTTTTAATTCCTTCTCTTAGTGCCGAACCCTTACCCTCATTTTTTTCTTTTAAAATTAAAATATTAACATTGTTTTTATTTTTCTTTAAAATATTTCTAGTAGAGTCAGTAGAGCCATCATCAACAATGATTAGCTCGATTGATTTAATTCCAGAATTTCTAATTTCAGAAATTATTTGCTCAATTGTCTTTTCTTCATTAAAGACCGGAACAATCACAGATAATAGTGGTTTTTGCTTATTTACCTTCATTTTCCCACTCCTTAACAAAGTACTCTGCTGTTTCTCTAATTCCAACTTCCAAACTGACTTGTGCTTCCCAACCAATAACTTCATGAGCTTTTTGAGCACTTGCCGTCAAAACTAAAGGATCTCCAGGT
>Ga0210057_1001772_pt1 | contig 32153 bp, 29 predicted proteins | sample CryGeyCG2114_010_2_FD_183968 | JGI IMG/M metagenome (GOLD analysis project Ga0210057, IMG submission 183968) | Groundwater microbial communities from aquifer - Crystal Geyser CG10_big_fil_rev_8/21/14_0.10 (SPAdes) (version 2) | ecosystem: Environmental > Aquatic > Deep subsurface > Groundwater ... | reverse complement strand
GCAGGGTGGTCAGGAAGGCGAGCAAGACTTCGGCGGTTTTTCCGATCCCTTTGAAATTTTTGAGCAGTTTTTCGGCGGCGCGTCGCCTTTTGGCCGGCAAGCCCGCGTGCCTCGCTACAGCATGACTTTATCTTTTATGGAAGCGGCTGGGGGGTGCGAAAAAGAGGTGGTTATTGAAGGCCGCCGCCGGGTAATCAAAACCCCGGCCGGGGTGGACGACGGCTCGCGGGTCAGATTCGGCGATTTTGATGTCACTATCGATGTCAAACCCGATAAAACTTTTAAAAGAGACGGCGCTGACGTTTTTGTTAATCAGGAAATTCCTTTAACTTTGGCCATTTTGGGCGGGACCATCGAAGTCCCGACAATTGATGGCGATTTAAAACTGCGAATTCGTCCCGGTACTCAGCCCGACACCATGGTGCGTTTGCGCGGCAAGGGGATTAAAAAATTGCATGGATACGGCAGCGGCGACGAGTATGTCCGCCTTAAAGTTAAAATCCCCGACCGCCTCACCCGCCAACAAAAAGAAATTTTGGAAGAGTTGGAATAAGGCTAATTCTCCCCCTTGACAACTGACTAAACAGTCGGGTAGAATTAAGAAAATGAGCTCAACTATCACCGAGAGACAAAAAGAACTCCTTTTGATTATCTATCAATATATTAAAGATAGCGGTTATCCTCCAAGTTTCGAGGAAATGAAGGAAAGGCTTGATGTTTCTTCTAACCAGTCAGTTCTTGATCTGCTTACTAAACTTGAAGAACGAAAACTTATCAAAAGAAATAAATTAGCTCGAAGTATTATAATTTTGCCTCTTGGTTATAAGATTTTAGGGAAACAACCCCTAGTTGCTTTTTTAGGAGTTACGACAGCTGGCGTTCCGATTGAGCCGATCGAAATTTCCGGCAAATGGCAGCCGGTCTCTTCAAACACGGCCAAACTTGACGATGACGTTTTCCTTCTAAAAATTTCCGGTGATTCAATGATCAATGCAGGGATAGATAATGGTGACGTGGTTTTGGTAAAAAGTGAAAAAGAATTTGTATCTGGCGATATTGTTCTTGCTGACGTGGATGGAGAGTCAACGATAAAAAGGTTTATTTCCGATGATAGCCCGCCCTACGTTTATCTTAAGCCCGAAAATCCTAAATATCAGATTATACCCGCAACTGACAACATGAAATTAAAAGGAAAAGTTATTTCTATATTAAAAAGGGGATTTTGGAAATCAATATAACAAGAAAGGAAATATATGCCAACAATAAAACCCAATAGAACAAAAGAAGTGATTGATAAAGTGTTTGGTGACACTACCGTGGCTTACGGCTTGAAAGAGTTTGAAAGCATTGATCTTGTTCAAGCTCTGGACATTATCGAGGAAGAAAAAGGAATATTTACGATTAAAGATCTTAAGTCAGGAAACAGAAAATTGGTATTTGACGAGGTAAAACAGAAGGGTCGACCGGAAGAAATTGTACGTCAACTTTGGCTTCACAAGCTGCATACCTTCTACGGTTATTCTTGGGATAGAATTGATACAGAAAAAAGCATCCATTTTGGTCGAGAAATTCATGCTAAGGCCGCAGACATTTTAATATATAAAAAAGACAAAATTACCCCGTTTATTATCGTGGAAGTAAAAAGTCCGGACGGGAAAAAGGGCATTGATCAGCTTAAAAGTTATTTATCAGCAGAAGGTTCGGAAATAGGCGTTTGGTCTAACGGCAAAGAGCGAGTTATTTTATACAGGCCATATCCCAAAGAGTTTCAGGATACACTAAGTGATATTCCACGATCCGATCAGACAATTGATGACCTTTTTGAAGTTAAAAAAATTTGGTCTAACCTAAATCCAAAATTTGATTTTGTGGAAATAGTGAAACATATTGAAGAATTAGCATTGGCCGGTTCCGGAGCGAACGTTTTTGAAGAGATTTTTAAGATTATTTATGCCAAACTTTTTGACGAAAAACTTGCCCGTGAAAGACGAGAGGGTGGGGAAATTCTTTTTCGCAAATATCGTGACCCACAAAAAACGTATGACACAATTAACCAACTTTTCAAAAATGCGGCCCGAGAGTGGCCGGATACTTTTGAATCCTCGGATAAAATAAAATTATCGCCCGACAGATTAAACATTTGCGTACCTCTTCTGGAAAATTATCGATTATTTGAAATAGGACAAGGCGAATATGAAATTATTGATAGCGCCTTTGAATATCTTATTACCGAAGTTTCCAAAGGGACAAAAGGGCAATATTTTACGCCGCGTCACGTTATCAAAATGTGCGTCAAGATATTAAATCCGAAAGAGGAGGAATATATTATCGATCCGGCCTGCGGTTCTGGTGGATTTATTCTTCACACCATGTATCACGCGTGGGATAACTATTTGAAAAACCAATCAGCACAAAAAGAATATGCTGGTAAGTTTCTTTTTGGTTTAGATTTTGACGACAACATGCGTCGTATTTCTCAGGCGCTGATGCTTATTGCCGGTGATGGCAAACATCACATTTTTAAACGAAATTCTCTGGACGGAAGAGATTGGCAAGGAAGTGATAGTGTAGATGCACAAGCTGCCTTGCGCCCATTGTTGGCACCAGTGGACAATCCGGAAGATGTTCGCGAAAACCAACTTACCTTTCGGCATCTTAACTTCGATATTTTAATGACTAATCCTCCCTTTGCCGGAGAAAATCCCGATCAAGGACTTCTTCGTCAATATGAATTGGCCAAAAAAAATGGAAAACTTCGTAATAATGTAGAGCGTCATATTTTATTTATTGAACGCTCTCTTGACGCGGTTCGCCCAGGTGGCCGAATAGCGATTGTTCTTCCCCAGGGGGTCTTAAATAACACTAACATGGAATATATTCGTGAGTGGTTGTTTAGTAAAGCAAGAATATTGGCCGTCGTTGGTCTCCATGGCAATACTTTTAAACCCCATACAGGAGCTAAAACCTCTGTTTTGTTTTTGCAAAAATGGGGTGGTGAAGCCGGCGAACCCTTAAAAGATTATCCGATATTTATGGCCGTTTCTAAAAAAGCCGGCAAAGATAATTCCGGAGAATATGTTTATAAAAAAGATGCCGACGGAAAATTTGTCCATGATAATAAATTTCGCAAAGTTTTAGATCACGACCTCGACTCCCTCGCCGATAAGTTTATCGACTTTGCCAAAGAGCAAAAATTTAGCTTTTGGAGGTGAGAATGGAATTTTTCTTATCAAACCTATTATTCCCAATTATTATAGCCGTTGTAGGAACATTAACGTGGAATTTTATACTAGAAAAAAGAAGAAAAGATGAAGAAGTCTATCGCAAACTTTATGGACCTCTGGGGCTATACTTTTCTTATATTGATTCAATAGATTTTCATTTAAATAAAATAGTTAAAATTCCTAATATACAAACACGAGAAAAAACAGAAAAGCTTGGTAGTGGTAACAACCAGACCATATCTGAGTATTCTGTTAAAAACAAAATGATTGAGGAGTGGTGGTTGTATGTAGATATAATTAAACAACTTCTTGAAACAAACGCTGGTTTTATAAAACAGGAACACGGACAATTTGTATATAATTTTATTAAAGGATATGTGGCCAGACAACAATACGGAAAAATTCATTATGAGAAAGATATACCCGATTATCTTCGTAAATACTTTAATAAGGAAGATGAAAATTTTATTCACAGCGTCAATAAGCTTAAGAATGCAATTTTAGAAAAACAAAAAAAGAAGGGCTTAGTTTTTGGAGGTAAAAATGATGGACAAAATTTTTTCGATTATAAAAATCTCCTATAATTTGGGACATACTAGGATTCAGTATGGTAGTTGCGGTACTTGTTTTTTTATTAATAAACAGGAGTTTGTAACCGCCGAACATTGTTTTAATGAAACAAGTTTTCAACCAAATCCGGGATTGGATCATTACAAAATTTTTCTAGCTGGCGAAAATGGCAAAATAATTTTAGATCCCCAGATCAAAAATTCTTATAAAGATTACGATTTAGCAATTGGACGTGTAACTGAAGAAGTTGCCTATTTTTCCTCAGATGATTTTTTAGAAGATAAGTTTTTGCCAGGCGACGAAGTCTTTAATATTGGTTTTCCAGAACAAGAAACGATTAGGAATTTTAATTATCAATTTTTAAATGGAAGACTAATTATTAATAACATTGTTGTTGAATCCCAAAAACAAAAAGGGAAAATAGACGAGATTAAAAAAGAAACATACGATCGACCGAATGACAGGATTAGGATTGTTAATAAAACACTTATTATTCTAAATTATACTTCATATACCGGCTTTTCAGGCGGTCCTTTATTCTATAAAAATACTAATCAGATTATTGGTTTTATGTCACTTCTTCCCCACGGCCATTCAATCCCTATAAACTTAAGAGATAGAGACGTCAAAAATAGAGTACGCGCTGTGCCCCTTTTTGAAATAAAACATTTGTTATGATACATTCAATTATCCAAAAATCCCAACTTGAGGGTGCGCATCGGTTGGATGCGGAATACTATCAGCCGGAGTATTTAAAATATTCTGAGCAACTTAATCGACTCAAGCTGGCTGATCTTAATTTCTTAACTTCTAAAGTTGATGTGGGTTTTGTTTCTTCGATGGTTTCGCACTTTCAAGATAAAGGTGTGCCATTATTGAGAACTCAAAATGTATGTGAATTTTTTATTGACGCAGAAAATGATGTTGTTTATATAGACGAAGAATTCCATAAAAAGTTGAGAAAGAGTCAAATTTTTCCTGGCTACTTACTTTTGGCAAGAAGTGGTTCTATCGGGAACGTTGGTATAGTTCCAGAAAATTTTCCTGTTGCTAATTCTGCTGACATAATTTTGATTAAAACCAAATCCGACAAGATTACCCCGGAATTTCTCGCTGCCTTTTTGAATTCTAAATATGGGAGATATCAAGTAGAGAGAGGCTCGAGCGGTGGTTTGCAAGGCCACATTAACCTTTTTAGCTTAGAAAAACTTTTAGTTCCGATAATTGACCAAAAATTTCAAGAACAGATAGCGCATTTAATAAGGCAAGGTTTATTCATGGTTGAAGAATCTAGAAATTTTTATCAACAGGCCGAGAATTTGCTCTTGGAGGAATTAGGATTAAAAGATTTCAAAGTTGAGGATGATTTGTCGTTTGTAGTTAATTTTTCGGGTGTAAAATCCGCACATCGCATTGATGCCGAATATTTCCAGCCAAAATACGATAAATTAATCTCAAAACTCAAAGATCAAAAGTCAAAACCACTAACAGAAGTAATAGATAGCGTGGCGGCTAAGTCTAATCCGCAAACAGAGCCAGATAAAATATTTAGATATGTAGAATTAGCGAATATAGACTCTTCGATTGGCATTATCGACGGATTTTCTGAAGTTTTAGGGAAAGAAGCGCCGAGTCGGGCAAAGAGAATATTGAAAGTTGGCGATGTAATTGTTTCCAGCGTAGAAGGCTCCTTGGAAAAAGTGGCGCTTGTCAATAAAGAACAAGAAGATCATTTGGCGTCCACGGGTTTTTTCCAGTTTAGAAGTAAAGAAATCTTGCCAGAAGTTTTGCTGGTTTTGGCAAGAAGTATTGTTTTAAGGATGCAATTGGAAAAACAGTGCGCTGGGACAATTTTGACGGCGGTGTCGGAAAAATCACTGAAGAATATCGTTGTCCCGATATTACTGAATTCTACTCAACAAAAAATTGCCGACTTGGTTCGTCAATCCCACGAAGCCCGCAAAAAAGCAAAAGAATTATTAGAAAAAGCTAAAAGGAAGGTCGAGAACATGATTGAAAAAGGCGGTGAGTAAAAATGGCTAAAAATATTAAGGTAGACAGAGGTTTGTGCCCAGAGTGCTCAACTGTTAGATGGCTTGTTGATTTGAAAGGAAAAGGACGTTCTGTTGGCCAAGAATGGGCAACTTGCAAGAAGTGTGGTAAACAATTTCATAGACCAACAAAGGATGAACCATTAATTCTTGTGAGAATTTAAAAACGGGGCTTGGCTTGTCGGCAAAGACTGATTGACTTCGGAAGGTTTTGTTGGTAGAGTTGGCTGACTTTGATTTTTCTGCCCGGAGGAGTGAAGATTAATGGCCGTTGAGAGACTGACTATAATCAGGGAAGTTGCCCCGGATTTTTATAAAGATGGTGTGGAATTTCTAAGGATGCTTCGTGAGGAGCAAAAATGTCCGGTGTGCCAAACAGGAAAGGTTGTTAGCGCCTCTGGATTTTCCGGCGGGACGAACAACCGATGCAATCATCCGGGGTGTGGCATGACCTATAAATACCCCGAGTATCCGGCGCGGCCGCATATTCCCGATTTCCCCGAAAATGTTTACAGATTCGGGTGGGAGATTAGCTTGGCAAGGGCGCGGTTGGCTAAAAAACAAGCCGAGACAGCGCAGAAGCAGGGAATTTAATTCTGCGGTGATTGACTTCGAGACGATTTGCTGCTAAAATCGCTTTAGTGAGGTGGGGCAACCCACCTTTTATTGAATAAGGGTATAAAATTATGGCGATTTTAAAAGCAAGAACCGAATTTGCCTCGGCGTTAAACCAAATTTGCGCGGAACACCGGGTGGAACCAAAGATTGTGCTAGAATCGATTCAGCAAGCGCTTTTGGCGGCTTTCCGCCGTGATCTTGGTTTGGACGAAGAAGCGGAATATGAAGTGACGATTGATCCGCAAACCGGCGAAAGTAAAATTTTCTCCTGGCCGAAAGAAAAAGAGAAAGAGAAAAAAGAAGTGACGCCGCCGGGTTTTGGCCGCATCGCCGCCCAAGTCGCCAAACAGGTCTTACTCCAGAAAATCAGAGAAGCCGAAAAGTCAGCGGTAGTGGCCGAGTATTTGCAAAGATTGGGGACGTTGATCGGCGGCGTCATCGTTCGTTTTGAAGGCAGCAATCTCGTGGTGGACCTTGAACGGACCGAAGCCATCATGCCTCCGGCCGAGCAAATCCGGTCCGAAAACTATCGCGTTAACCAACGGTTTACTTTCCTGCTCAAAGAAATTCAAGACGGCCTAACCGGTCAGCAAATCATTGTTTCCCGGGCTGACCCCGAATTGGTGAAAACACTTTTTAAACGGGAAGTGCCGGAAGTTTCTTCGGGCGCGGTGGAAATCCGCCAAATTGCGCGGGAGCCGGGCAATCGCTCTAAGGTGGCGGTCTTTTCCCGTCAAACCGGGGTTGATCCGGTCGGCTCGTGCGTTGGTCAAAAGGGCGTCCGGGTGCAGGCGGTTATTGACGAAATTGGCGGCGAAAAAATCGACATTATCCAATTTAGCGATGATCCCGCCAAATTTATTATCGCGGCACTGTCTCCGGCCCAACAAATTGAAGTTAAATTGGACGAGAAAAACAAAACCGCGGTGGTTTCCGCGCCGGAAGACCAATTGTCCTTGGCCATCGGCCGTGAGGGCCAAAACGTCCGCCTGGCCGCTAAATTGACGGGCTATAAAATCGATATTCAAGGCAAAGTCCAAACGCCCGCCAAACCGGTTAAGAAAGCCGTGGCCAAAACCACCAAGGTCAAAAAAGCCAAATCAGTTAAAGCAGTGACCAAGCAGAAATGAGAAGCTATGGCGAAATCCGACAAAAAGAAAATTGTTTCTCTGGGCCGACCGCCCATTGTGGCTGTTTTGGGTCACGTGGATCATGGCAAAACCAGCCTGTTGGATAAAATCCGCCAGACTAACGCCGCCGCCACCGAAGCGGGGGGCATTACTCAACACATCAACGCTTACCAGATAGATTATCACTCAAGTAAAATTACTTTCATTGACACGCCCGGACACGTGGCTTTTGCGGAGATGCGTTCCTGGGGGGCGAAAGTCGCTGACCTGGCTTTGTTGGTGGTGGCCGCCGATGAAGGCATTAAACCCCAAACGGTCGAATGCCTGCAATATATCAAAGACGCCCGGATCAATTATCTGGTGGCGTTAAATAAGATTGATCTGCCCGATATTAATCTTGAGCGGGTTAAGAAAATGTTGGCCGAAGGTGGCATTCCCGTGGAGGGCTATGGCGGCGACGTTGTTGTGGCGCCCGTTTCCGCCAAAACCGGCGCCGGCATTGATGATCTTTTGGAAATGATTTTACTGCTGGCTCAGATGGCGGATATCAAAAGTAGTCCAGAGAGCGAATTGGAAGCCGTTGTTATCGAGTCCAAGATGGATCAGCGGCGAGGTGTGACGGCGACGGTTTTAGTCCGTAATGGCAGCCTTAAAATCGGCGAGCAAATCATGGTGGGCCGTGTTTTGGCGAAAGTCCGAGCCATGTTTGATAGCGCTGGCAAAATCGTGCGGGTGGCCTTGCCGGGCCAGCCGGTCGAGGTTTTTGGCTTTGCCACCCTGCCACCGGTGGGTGGTCAAATTACGGTTGGCAGGGAACTGCCCTTAGCGGCGCCGGTACCGGCAGTCAGTTCTGAGCCGGTCAGCCCGGAGCCGGTGGTCGAGGCTACGCCTGACGAGGAAAAAGTCAAGATTATTCTTAAGGCGGATGCTTCGGGAACGCTGGAGGCGATCAAGGCCAGTCTGCCCAAGGAATGTCAGATTATGAAAGCCGAAGCCGGCGATGTGAATGAATCCGACGTGGCGTTGGCAGAGACGGTTAAGGCGGCCATTATCGCTTTCAACGTCAAGCTGTCGGCCTCGGTGAAGAAATTAGCGGAAATTCAGGGTGTCAAAATCAGCGAGTTTAAGATCATTTATGAATTACTGAAAGCCATCACGGATGCGGTAGCCAAACAAGGGAAATCAGACCTGGAAGAAAACGTTTTGGGCCGGTCTCAGGTCATTGCCGAATTCAAAATCAAAAATATTCGCATTGCCGGCGTCAAAGTTTCAGAAGGCGAAATTACCAATCAAAACCCCGTTTTTCTGAAGCGGGGCGACCAGATTTTAGGGACCGCCCGGATAAAATCATTAAGGGTGGGCAAAACCGATGTCCTCAAAGTTAAGGCCGGCGAAGAATGCGGACTGGTCTTATCGCCCGCGCTTGACTTCGCCGTTGGCGACATGTTAGTATCCTTTCGAAAAGCGGAAGTTTAAATGGTCAACCCAAAAGACGAGACTTTCCTCAAAAATAAACTCAGCTCGGCCCAGTCGATTTTAATTCTTCTTGCCCAGAATCCCGGTTACGATGAAGTGGCCGCTGGGTTGAGCCTTTTTCTGGCCTTAAAAAAGAGCCAAAAACAAATTACCATTGTCAGCCCTTCGGCCATGACAGTCGAGTTTTCCTCACTGGTGGCGGTTGATAAGATAAGAACCAAGATTGAAGGGAGAAATTTATTGGTATCTTTTGACTACGTCGAAGAATCGGTCGAAAAAGTCAGTTACAACATTGAAAACGGCAAATTTAATTTGGTCATCCAATCAAAGGAAGGCTTCCCGCCCCTGGCGGCGGAAAACGTCCAATATTCCGCCAATGGCGGCAAGGCCGATTTAGTCATCACTATCGGGATTGAAGTGGCCGCCAATTTAGGCGCTTTTTATAAAGATAATCCGGAATTATTTAAGGAAGAAAAAATGGTGGCGATTAACATCGGCGAGGCGGCGGCTATTTCCGAGAAAATGGCAGGCTTAATTTCCCGGACCGGCTTGCCGGTGGATGCCGATATCGCCACCAACCTGATTCAGGGTATTGAAAGTGCCACTAAGGGCTTCTCGCAAGAGGCAGTCGGCGCCGACACTTTTGAAGCGATGGCTTTTTGTTTGCGGGCAGGCGGTAAAAGAGCTAATGCGGCGGCGGTCAAAACCGTGGCGCCAAAACCGGCGCCCGAGTGGCTGGAACCCAAAATTTACAAAGGCAACACCCAAATTTAATTGGCCGGCCAACAGCCTCCTCTTGTTATTTTCTTAATTTTTTGGTAGAATCAGTGGCGTGGGACTAACCTTAAACGAGAAACAGAAGATTATCAAAACGTTTGCCCAGACTAAGGACGATACCGGCTCGCCGGAAGTGCAAATTGCCCTGCTGACCAAAAAGATCGAGAAGCTGGCGCAACATTTAAAAGATCACAAAAAAGATGTCCATTCGCGCCGGGGTTTATTGGCGATGATCGCCAAAAGGCGTCGTTTATTAAACTATTTAATTAAAAAGGACGAGTCTCGGTATCAAGAACTCAACCGCGTTTTAAAACTAGGTAAATGAAAATTATCTCCAAATCGATTGACATTGGCGGCGGTAAACTGACTTTAGAAGTCGGCCGTTTTGCGTCTCAGGCCAACGCCGCCGTTTTGGCCCGCCTGGGCGACACGATGGTTCTGGCGACCGTGGTGGCCGGGCCGGTTCAGGAAAGCCTCGACTATTTTCCCCTGGGCGTGGAATACGCCGAACGACTTTACGCCGGCGGCCGGATCAAAGGCTCCCGCTGGGTCAAGCGCGAAGGGAAACCATCCGACGAGGCGATTTTAACGGCGCGGTTGATTGACCGTTCCATCAGACCGCTTTTCCCCAAAGCTTACAAAAACGAAGTCCAAGTGATTGTGACCGTGCTTTCCGTTGACTCCGAAAATAATCCGGATATGCCGGCCTTGGTGGCGACCAGCGCCGCCTTAAGTATTTCCGATATCCCCTGGGGCGGTCCGGTCGGTGCCGTCAGAGTTGGTTTTGTGCCCAAGAATGGCGACTCCGCCTTTATCGTTAACCCCACCAACCAAGACCTGGAGTATTCCCAAATGGATCTGATTGTTTCCGCGACCGACAAGGCCATTGTCATGATTGAAGGCGGGCTCAAAGAAGTGCCCGAAGAGATGATTGTAAAGAGCGTCGGTTTTGCCCAGCAGGAAATTGCCAAAATCATCAAGGCGATTGCCGAGCTACAAACAGAAGTGGGCCTGAAAAAAATGCCCGTTAAAGTAGCGACTAGAGATCCCAAATTGGTGGCCGACTTGGAAAAAGAAGCCAGGGGAGAAATTAAGCGGATTATCGAAGGCTTTGCCGGTAAAAATAAAGCCGTTAGGGCATTGGATGAGCTGAAGGCGATGATGGCGGAAAAATACGAGACCGTTGCCAAAAAATTAGTGGCCGAAGTGGTCGAAGAGACGATTAAAAAAGTGGTGCGCGAAGACTTAACCAAAAATAACCGCCGCGTTGACGGCCGCCAGCCAGACGAAATCCGGCCCTTGGAAATGACGGTTGGTATTTTGCCGCGGACTCACGGATCGGCGATGTTTAAACGGGGAGAAACCCAGGCCTTAACGGTGACCACCTTGGGCTCGCCCTCGTTGGGCCAGCTGATCGAAAGTATGGAGGGCGAAGAAACCAAGCGCTATATTCATCACTACTTTATGCCACCGTATTCCGTGGGCGAAGTTGGCCGGTCAGGTTGGCCGTCACGCCGGGAAATCGGCCATGGGGCACTTGCCGAAAGAGCCTTAGAACCGGTCATTCCGGCGGCCGATAAATTCCCTTATACCATCAGGGTCGTTTCCGAGATTATGTCTTCTAACGGCTCTACTTCCATGGCCTCGGTTTGTGGCTCGACGCTGTCGTTAATGGATGCCGGTGTGCCGATCAAAACCCCGATTGCCGGTATCGCTATGGGGAAAATGGGTGGCGTCATTTTGACCGATATCAGCGGCCTGGAAGATTTCAACGGCGATATGGATTTTAAGGTTGCCGGCAGCGCTGAAGGGGTAACTGCCATTCAATTGGACGTCAAATCCTTGGATCTGACGCTGGCGGCGCTGAAAGAGGGTTTGGCAAAAGCCAATAAAGGCCGTTTATTTATTTTGGGGAAAATGTTGGAGGCCTTGCCAACTTCCCGGGCCCAACTTTCCAAGTTTGCGCCCAAGATTGTGGTGGTTCATGTCCCGGTGGAAAAAATCGGCGAGGTGATTGGTCCCGGCGGTAAGACTATTCGCAAGATTATCAGTGAAACCGGCGCCACGGTTGATGTGGAAGACGACGGCTCGGTCAATGTTTCCGCTCCGGACAAGGCGGCTGTGGAAAAAGCGACCACTTGGATCGAAAGTTTAATCAAAGAAGTCAAGCCTGGCGAAATCTATGAAGGCGAAGTGAAGAGAATTCAGCCGTTCGGCGCTTTTGTCGAAATTCTTCCCGGTAAAGAAGGCTTGGTCCACGTTTCCCGCATGGCGTCGACTTATGTCGCCGATCCATCGGCAGTGGTCAAATTGGGCCAAAAGGTCAAGGTGCAGGTAACCGAGATTGACGAAAGAAAAAGAATCAATTTGTCGATGGTTTTTGATAAAAAATGAAAAGTGAGCCTGCCGATCTTCTCAAAGAGATTACCGATTTAGAAGTAGCCGTCAAGTCCGCCGTCATTCCACCAGAGCTTAAAGACAAAGTTCTGACCATGGTGGCCCGTCTCTCCCGGATGATCCGTTTCGGCGAATATTCGACCGAGTACGAAAAAACCGCCCATTATATTGACTGGGTGGTTAATTTGCCCTGGAGCAAAAGAAGCGAGGATATTTTGGATTTAAAACACGCCCGGGAAATCTTGGATAAACATCATTATGGGCTGGGAGATATTAAAGAAAGAATTGCGGAGTATTTATCGGTTTTAAAATTAAGAAAAAACACGCGGGCCCCGATTTTATGTTTTGTCGGCCTGGTCGGTACCGGCAAAACCACCATTGCTTATTCGATCGCCGAAGCCATGGGCCGCCAATTTACCCGCATTCCTTTCGGCGGTATGGGCGATCCCTTGGATTTGCGGGGCCAATCACGCCTCCGGCCGGATGCCGAGCCGGGATTGGTGATTAAAGCCCTGAGAAGGGCCGGCACCAAAAATCCGGTCATTTTATTGGATGAAATTGACCGTGTCACCGAAGAAGGCCGATCCAGCATTATGGGGGTTTTGGTCGAGCTTTTAGACCCCGAGCAAAATGCGGCCTTCCGTGATCATTTTATCGATTACCCTTTTGACCTATCGGAAGCCTTGTTCATCGCCACCTGTAACAATACCAGCAATATTTCCGTGGCCGTCATGGACCGGCTGGAACCGATGCAGATGCCTTCTTACACCGACGAAGAAAAAATTGCCATTGGCCGCGATTTTGTTTTGCCCAAGACGATGGCCGAGTCGGGATTGGGTCCGGAAGTCTTAAAAGTGGAACCCGATGTCTGGCCGCAAATTGTCCGGCCGTTGGGCTACGACGCCGGCATCAGAACTTTGGAGCGGACAATCAATGGTATTTGCCGCAAAGTGGCCAGAATGGTGGTTGAAAAGAAAGGCCGCTATTTTCTGATCAGCAAAGATAACGTTAAAGATTTTTTACCCAGCTGGTAACTTGCGATGACAAAACTGCCGGACTTAAACGACATTGCCGCCAAAGTGACTCACTGCCACAATTGTAATTTATATAAAACGGCCACCAATCCCGTCCCCGGCGAAGGCAACCCCGAGGCTGAAGTAATGTTTATCGGTGAGGCCCCCGGATATTTTGAAGACCTGCAGGGGCGGCCGTTTGTCGGCCAAGCCGGCAAGCTTTTGGATAAGCTACTCCAATCGATTAAACTGTCACGAGAAGAAGTTTTTATTTGCAATATGCTTCGGCACCGGCCGCCGGAAAACCGCGATCCCCTGCCGGAAGAAATTAAGGCGTGCGAAGTTTTTTTAGATGACCAGATAAAAATTATTAATCCGAAAGTGATTGTGACGCTGGGCCGTTTTTCCATGAATAAATTTCTGCCCGGCGAGTATATTTCCAATGTTCATGGCCAAGCCCGCTATGTTGATTTTGCCGGCCAACGCTATATTATTATACCCATGTATCATCCGGCAGCGGCGTTAAGAAACGGCGCGGTGATGGACAAGCTGGTGGCGGATTTTAAAAAGATTACCACCTTTTTGAAAGAACCGGAAGTTGAAACCGAAGCGCCCAAACAAGAAGAGGTTAAAAAACACATACAACTCAGTTTAATCAATTAAACTATATGGAATTTCAAGACGTCAGTCTAAAAATAATTTCCTTGGGCGGTTTTGGCCAAGTGACCAAAAATATGTTCCTTTACGAAACCCCGCAAGATTTGTTGATTGTTGATTGCGGCCTCGGTTTTCCCGAACAAGAAGGCAAGGGCGCGGATTTGGTCATCCCTGATATTTCGTATTTGGCCAACAAAAAAAATAAAATCAGAGCGATTATTCTTTCCCATGGCCATGACGATCACATCGGCGGCTTGCCCCACATTTTGCCCCAATTACCGGATAATTTGCCGGTCTATGGCCCTAAATGGGCGATTGCCCTGGCCCGCTTAAAATTGGAAGAAGCCGGGCTGGCTGCCAATTTGCGGGAGGTTGACGAGACCAGCCAGCTCAAGTTGGGTCAATTTACGGTCGAATTTATCAAGGTGACCCATTCCATCCCCGACACTTTTCATTTAATTATCAAAACGCCGGTGGGCATTGTTTATCACGCCGCCGATTTTAAACTGGACCTGATTCCGGTAATGGGCGAGCCGACCTCCCAGGGAAAAATTATCGCCGTGGGTAAGCGGGGAGTGTTGTGTCTTTTATCGGATTGTTTGCGGGCGGAAAACCCCGGCTTTACGCCGCCGGAAGCCAAACTGGAAGAAATGTTTGAAAAAGAAATCGCCAGTTGTTCCGGAAAGTTTTTTGTGACCACCATGTCTTCCAATATTTCCCGGTTAAAACAGGCCATTGATGTTTCCCGGCGCCACCAGCGGAAAGTTGTTTTGGTCGGCAAGTCGGTGGAAAAAAATTTGGAGCTGGCGGAAAAGCTGAAATATCTGCAATATCCCCAAAATACTTTTATCGACAAAAAAGAAATCGGTGATTACGCACCCGCCAAATTGACCTTACTGGTAGCGGGCAGCCAAGCTCAGCTTGGGTCGGCCCTGGACAGAATTGTGGCCGGCAACTTAAAAAATATCAAAATTGAAGCCGGCGATAAAGTGATCTTTTCGACCGACTACATCCCCGGCAACGAAACCGCCATTTACACGTTAATCGACAATATTTATCGGCTGGGCGGCGAGGTGGTTTATCAGGACATCCGCAGCGGCGTGCATGTTTCCGGCCACGGTTCGCAAAAAGATTTGGGCAAATTAATGGAGATGGTCAAACCCCGCTGGATGATACCCATTGGCGGTAATTTCCGCCATATGGTTGCCTATCAAAATTTGGCGGCCTTTTTGGGTTTCAGAAAGAGCCAGGTTATTTTGGCCGACGGCGGTGAGCCGGTGGAATTTAACGGCCGCGGCGAATTCAGAATTGGCCCCAAGATGGAAGTTCGCCAGGTGATGATCAAGTCTGATAGAATGAATTCAAAAGGAAAACATGGCCATCGGTAGGCGGCGCAAGCCCTTTCATCTAAAGCTTAAAAAAACGACGGTTTACACTTTTTCCAGTGTCGCTTTTTTCGTGATCGGCGGCATCATTGCTCTTTCTTTTTCCCGCCAGGGCCTCTTTTTGAGTAAATTACACCAGCTGCTGGTTTATTATTTAGGCTGGGGCGTTATCTTTCTGCCGTTTTTGCTGATCGTGGCCGGTCTGATGCTTTCCCGGCTGCAATGGCGGATCAGCCGGCCCAATGTTTTTGCGGGCAGCCTGCTTTTGCTGGTTTCGCTGACTGGCCTGACCCAGGCGGGTCTGGTCGGATTTGAAATTTGGCAGAGTTTGGCGATTTTAATCAGCAATCTGGGCGCCTTTTTGGTTCTGGCCGGTTTTATTTTTATCGGCTTTGTGGTCACGTTTAATACTTCTTTGGAAGAGATCTTTTTATTTTTGGTTAAACTGACGGGCTTTTTCAAAAAGCTACCTTCGCGGACAAAATTTCCCACCAAGCCGGCCACTGACCGGGCCGACTCACGCCAAACTGCCTTGCCCGTCAAAGAGCTGGCCAAGTCGCAGTCGGAGTTGGGCGTGGAGCTGGTCAGTAATTCGCCGACCAACGGCCAAGTTTGGGAATATCCACCGCTGTCGCTGTTGGTGGAATCAATTTCCGGTAAAGCCGATCGGGGTGACATTAAGAAAAACGCGGAAACAATCGAAAAGACCCTAGAGTCATTTGGTGTGGCGGCCAGAGTGGCCGAGGTCAATTTTGGCCCGGCGGTCACGCAATACGCCTTGGAGATTACTTTAGGAACCAAACTGTCTAAGATAACGGCGCTTTCCAATGACTTGGCTTTGGCTCTGGCCGCCCCCGGTGGCCAAATCAGAATTGAAGCGCCGATTCCCGGCCGGTCGTTAGTGGGCGCGGAAGTGCCCAATCATACGCCGGAGTTTGTCACTTTAAGACAAATGTTAGTTTCCGAAAAAATGAAGAAGGCAAAGTCTAAATTAACGGTGGCTTTGGGATTGGATGTTTCCGGCGAACCGATCGTGGCCGATATCGCCCGCATGCCGCACGTTTTGATCGCCGGTTCCACCGGGAGCGGCAAATCGGTTTGTATTAATTCTTTCATTTGCAGCATTCTTTACCGCGCTAGCCCGGCTGAGGTCAAGTTTATCTTGGTTGATCCTAAAAGGGTGGAACTGACACAATATAACGGCATTCCTCATTTGTTATCGCCAGTCATCATTGAACCCGATAAGGTTTTATCCGCTCTCCGCTGGGCGGTTTCGGAAATGGACCGCCGCTATAAATTATTTGCCGAAATGGGTGTCAGAAACATTGAGGGTTATGCGGAACTTTCCGGTTTGTCGTCGTTGCCCTATATCGTTATTTTTATCGATGAGTTGGCCGATATCATCTTTTATTCGCCGGCGGAGGTGGAAGATGTCATTTGCCGGATTGCCCAAATGGCGCGGGCCACCGGCATTCACCTGGTGGTGTCGACCCAGCGGCCGTCGGTGGACGTCATTACCGGCCTGATTAAAGCCAATATTCCCTGCCGCATTGCCTTTAATGTTTCCTCCCAAGTTGATTCCCGGGTGATTCTTGATTCGCCGGGAGCGGAAAAGCTGTTGGGCCGGGGCGACATGCTGTTTATTCCTCCTGATCAGGCCAAACCAACCCGCATCCAAGGGACGTTTGTTTCCGACCAGGAAATTCAGCGCGTTATTAATCATTTGCGCAAGAACGGGGTGGCGCCTCAATATACCGAGGAAGTGACCAACACGACGGCGCCGACCAGTACCGGCGTGGCCGGCGAGGTGGGTGAAAAAGATGAATTACTGGAGGACGCCATCAGGGTTATCCGCCAATACGACCGCGCTTCGGCATCGTTACTCCAGCGACGATTGAAAGTGGGCTACGCGCGGGCGGCGAGAATTTTGGACCAGATGGAACAAGCGGGCATCGTCGGCCCGGCCGACGGGGCCAAGGCGCGCGAAGTCAACACGGCTACAATTGACGACTATTTAGCCAAACAAGCATGAAAAGCGTCGGCGAAATTTTACGCACCAATCGGGAAAAAAAGAGCATTGAACTTACTGAAGTGGCGGCCGCCACGAAAATTAAAAAGGAATTTCTGGCAGCCATTGAGGACGATGATTTTCAGAAAATCTCTTCCGGGGTGATCACCAGAGGCTTTATCAAAAATTACGCCGAATTTTTAGAGCTGGCGCCGGAGTCAGTGCTTTCGGTTTTCAAGCGCGATTTTGTCGGCAAAAATAACCGGCCGGTTGTTTTTCTGAAACCGGATTTTGTGTGGACCCCCAAATTGACACTAATTGTCCTGGCGGTGATTTTTTCTTTGCTGATCGGCGCTTATCTTGTCCACCAATACTTCTCGTTGACCAATACACCCTATCGGTGAGCCGGTCTGATGGGGAAAGCTGGACTTGACGGAAAAGTTCGCAAGTTGTAAGTTATAAGTGATAAGTTATTTCTGCCCATATGATTGATGTCACGCAAGGTCTGTTAATCGTCGTGGTAATTATCTTAACCGTGCTTTTAACGGCGGTGGGGATTCAGGTTTTTTTCATTCTCCGCGAGGTACAACAATCGCTTAAAAAAACCAATAAGATTTTAGATGACGCCGGCTTAATTTCTGGCTCGGTGGCCAAGCCGATTGCGATGATTTCCGATTCCTTAACCGAGGTTTCCGGCGTGGCCGGCCTGTTGGGCTGGTTGACCGCCCGGCGCAAAAAGAAAGAAGCCAGAGAGGCCAAAGAAAATGTGTGACTGCGAAAAAAAGAGTAGTGATTTTTTGACCGGTATCGTCCTCGGCGCTTTGGCCGGCGCGGGCTTATTTTATTTTTTGACCTCGACTAAAGAGGGCAAAAAAATTAAAGACCAGCTGGTAGAAAGGGGTGACGATGTTTTGGATGAGTTGCAGGATTTGATGGCGGATTTGGAGGAAAAAAGCGCCGAATTTAAAGAAAAGGCCGCCGCTGTGGAAGAAGAACTGGCCGACAAAATGGATACTGGTGCCGAAGTGGCCATTTCCCAAATTGAAAAGTTACGCCATCGTGGCCGCACCGCCGTCAAATCTTTTGTCCGCAACGGCAAACCCCTGACCTAATTTCTTGCCTTAAGGCCCACTTTCGGCTATGATGATATTCAAATGACCGCTGCCGAATTAAAGCAAAAATATTTTGATTTTTTTGTTAAAAAAGGCCACCAAATTTTGCCCAATGTTTCCCTGGTGCCCGAAAACGACCCCTCAGCCTTATTTATTAGCGCCGGTATGCATCCCTTAGTCCCTTTTTTGCTGGGCGAAAAACACCCCTTGGGCAAGCGCCTGGTTTCTGTCCAGCGCTGTCTGCGGACCGACGACATTGATGAAGTCGGCGACGCGGTGCATCATACTTTTTTTGAAATGTTAGGCAACTGGTCTCTGGGCGACTATTTTAAGAAAGAAATGATCCCCTGGAGTTTTGAATTTTTAACCTCAAAAAAGTATCTGGGCATCCCTATGGAAAAATTAGCAGTGACGGTATTTGCGGGAGATAGCGATGCCTTATTCGACAAAGAATCTTACGATTTATGGATCGAGCAAGGAATTTCTTCCAAAAGAATAGCAAAATTACCAAAAAAGAATAATTGGTGGGGTCCGGCGGGCGAAACCGGTCCCTGCGGTCCGGATACGGAAATGTTTTACTGGACTGGGCAAGAAAAGGCGCCGGCGGTTTTTGCTCCCGATAATCCCAGTTGGGTGGAAATTTGGAATGATGTTTTTATGGAATTTAATAAAAGAGAAGATGGCACTTATGATTTATTACAACAAAAAAATGTTGACACCGGCTTAGGTGTAGATCGAAATTTGGCGGTGGTGAACGGTCTGGACGATGATTATAAAACGGAATTGTTTTGGCCATTGATTACTAAAATCGAAGGCCTTTCCGGCAAGAAATACGCCGCTAATTTAGTTGACTTCCGGATTATCGCCGATCACCTGAGGGGAGCGGCCGTCTTAATCAATGACGGTGTTGAACCGGGCAATAAGCAGCAGGGTTATGTTTTAAGAAGATTAATTCGTCGGGCGGCCGTTAAGATGCGAAAAATCGACATCGAACCGACCGCAAGCGTCTTGCCGGTTGTCGAAGCCGTGACCGATATTTTTAAGGAAGGATATTCTCTGTCTGAAAATCAGGAAAGAATAGCCGAAGTTCTAAGTAAAGAATTCAGGGCTTTTTCCCAAACGATTAATAAAGGCCTGAAAATTTTGCAAACAGCAGCGAAGACTGACGGTAAGACTGCCTTTGACTTGTATCAAAGTTATGGCTTTCCCCTAGAGATTACTTTAGAAATCGTCAAAGAAGAAAACAAGGTTGTCGATTTGGAGAAAATAAAAAAAGAATACAAGGAAGAATTTAAGAAACACCAGGAACTTTCGCGGACGGCTTCGGCGGGCATGTTTAAGGGCGGGTTGACTGAACAGTCCGAAGTGGCGACGAAATATCATACGGCGACTCATCTCTTGCAAGCTTCATTGCGGCAGGTGCTGGGAAAAGACGTGCGCCAAAGTGGTAGCAATATCACGGCCGAGAGATTAAGGTTTGATTTTTCTTATCCGGAAAAGCCAACACCGGAGCAACTAAAAAAGATTGAAGATTTGGTTAACCAAAAGATTAAAGCAAACTTACCGGTAGAGATGACAGTGATGGATTTTGAAAAGGCGGTGGCGGCCGGCGCCCTGATCGTGCCCGGCGAACATTATCCGGTCAAGGTCAAGGTTTATACGATTAATGATTTTTCCAAAGAAGTTTGTGGCGGTCCGCATGTGAGATGGACCGGCGAAATCGGGAGTGTTAAAATACTTAAAGAGGAAGCGGTTGGGGCCGGTAAGCGCCGGATTTATATTAAACTTGCCCAAGAATGGAAGTAAAAGACATCTTACGGAAAATTCGTCAGAGAGAGCCGCAATCCGCAGAGAGTTTTCTGGCCCTTTTGTTGGATGAGGGTGTGGTTAAGAGCGCGGTTTGGCAGGTGACCGAGGGCGCCGTTAAAATTTTGGCCTTAGGCGAAAACCAAATTTGGGAAAAAGAGGAAGACATTATCAAGGTAGTTGATGCTTCCATCCCCGAGATAAATCCCGAGCCCAAAAAAATTATTTTTGGCTTACCACCTGCCTGGGTCAAAGAAAATAAAATTGCGGTTGAGAAATTGGCTATCTTAAAGAAGATTTCCCAGCAGCTGGAGTTATCGCCGGTGGGTTTTGTGGTGGCCAGCGAGGCCCTAGTTTATCATCTGAAAACTACCGAAGGGGTGCCGCCGACAGCGATTTTGGTCGGTATTACCGGCAAAGATCTCAAAGTCACTTTGGTTAAATTAGGTCGCATTGTGGGCAACCAGCGGGTCAATAGGAGTGATAATTTAGGGGCGGATTTGGCGGAGGGTCTTTCCCGATTTGGTCCTCAGGAAGTTTTTCCCGCCCGCATTCTTTTGTATAACTCCGGCGAAAATTTGGAGTCGGCCAGACAGGAATTGATGGCTTATTCCTGGCCGGAGCAGGGTGTTAATTTTTTGCATCTGCCCCGGGTTGAGATTTTACCAGATGACTTTGATATTAAGGCGATTGCCTTGGCTGGCGGCCGCGAGGTGACGCAAATTCAGGGTATCGAAATGCAGCCCGTAGCACCGGAAATGCCTTTGGTCGTGGAAACACCGCCTGTCACGGAAGAGGTAGTTGATGAGGAAGATATGGTCGGGTTTCTTAAAGAAGAGGACATTGCCCAAAAAACTTTGGTGATGCCGGCGGAGAAACCCAAACAATTTGCCCCTAAATTGCCCGTCTGGCGTCTGCCTTCCTTACCGTCCCGACCTAATCTCGGAGTCAATTTCCCGGTAGCAGCGGTGATAGCCGGTTTAATTGTTTTAGTCATTAGCCTTTTGGCAGTCTGGTGGTATTGGCCGTCGGCGGAGATTATCTTGGCGGTTAAATCTCAGCCTTTGGAAAAAAGTTTACTCGTTAATATCGATCCGGCATTGGCCGCCATTGACGTTCAGTCACAAACTTTGCCAGGCCGGCCGCTTAAAAAAACGATTAGCGGCGAGAAAACCACGGCGGTGACGGGGGCTAAAATTGTGGGGGAGCGAGCTTCGGGAAAAGTAATTATTTATAACCGGACGACCAAGGCCAAGGTTTTTACGGCCGGAACACAGGTGTTGGGACCAGGGGGTTTGAAATTCACTCTCAGCGGTGAAGTCTCGGTTGCCTCGGCAAGCGCCGGGCCGGATTATACCAGCCTGCCCGGAAAAGCCGAAGTTAAAATTGAAGCGGTTGATATTGGCACCGAAAGCAATTTGGCTTCCGGAACGGAATTTTCCTTTGCCGTCCTTTCGCGGTCTGATTTTGTGGCCCGGAATGAAGAGGCCTTAAGTGGTGGCACCAGCCGAGAGATAACGGTTGTGGCTAAAACCGACCAAGATGCCCTTTTGGCCGGTTTAAGTGAAGAGTCGAAAAGCAAGGCGGTAGCGGAGCTATCCGATCTGGCCCCCGCCGGCCAAAAAGTGATCCCGGAGTCGTTGACAACGGCGGTTTTGGAAAAGAACTTTGATCATGAGGTTGGTCAGGAAGCGACCGAGCTGAAATTGGCGCTGAAGTCCGAATTCAGCATCTTAACCTACGACCCGCAGGAATTAAAAAATTTGATTGAGGATAAAATAAAGGAGCTTATTCCGGCCGGGTTTGAATATCGTGACCAGGGGGAAGCGATGGCTTTTAGTTTGAAAAACGTGACCAAAGACGGAGTGGCGATTTTTAACCTTGATATTAAAACGCAACTGATTCCTCAGCTTGATTTGGGCAACATCGGCAAAAATATTGCCGGCAAAAGGCCCGATTGGGTTCAACAATATTTTACCAACCAACCGGAGATTGAAGGCGCGGCCATAAAAATCCGGCCGGCTTGGCTGGGGCCGCTGGCGACTCTCCCTCATGTGGTTAAAAAGATTAAAATTGAAATAAGGACCAACTAATGGCGCTCTATTGTTATCTCAAGGCGCAACCAAAAATTATGCCCCAACCGGTTACCAGGCCGGCGCCCAAAACCGCGGAGGTAGCCCGGCCCAGAAACCTTGCCCGTTACCTGCCGGCCCTCTTTTTTGTGGCCGGCCTGATCTTTTTAACCAACGCTTTTTTACCGATCGCGATTTACGAATTGAAATCGCAAAATTTTTCCCAAGCGTTAATTTCACCGGTGGAAGTTTTAGGAGAAAACAACACCGTGGTCGATTACAGCCAGCCGCGGTCCTGGTTTCCGACCGCGCCGGAATTCGCGCCAAAGTTGAGCAATATTACCGCTTACAACATTTCCATTCCCAAGCTGAAAATCAATCAGGCGGTGGTTAAAATTGGGGGTGAAGATTTGCTGAAAAGCCTGGCGCAATATCCGGGCACGGCCATTCCCGGCCAATACGGCAATGCCGTTATTTTCGGTCATTCGGTTTTACCCCAATTTTTTAACCCCAAAGATTACCGGACCATTTTTTCCACCTTGCCGACCTTGAAAGAAGGGGACGAGATTTTAGTTAATTTTGACGGCATTGAGTACCGTTATCAGGTAATCAAAATGGTCGAAGTTCCTCCCGATGATGTTTCCGTTTTGGAGCAACGTTACGACCGGGAATATTTGAGCTTGGTTACCTGTGTGCCGCCGGGAACTTATCTGAGGCGCTTAGTCGTCCGGGCCAAATTAGTCAGACTATGAAAATCTTAGGTATTGATTATGGCCGAAAGAAAATCGGCCTGGCTGTTTCCGAGGGTATTTTGGCCACGCCGCTGACGGTTATCAGAGAAAACCAACCACTGGCCGCCCTTAAAAAAATTTGCCTGGACCAGCAAATAACCGAAATTGTGATTGGCTTGCCGGAAAGCGGTATTGTCGAGGAAATTAAGCTTTTTGCGAAAGAATTATCGGCCATCACCGGTTTGAAAGTGGCTTTTCAAGATGAGACCTTGACCTCCCGGTCGGCACTTGCTAAAATGATAGCAGCGGGCAAGAAAAGGCAATTCCGCCGGCAGAAAGAAGACGCGGCCGCCGCCGCTTTAATTTTAGAAAGTTATTTGGAAGAACAACATGTTTAAAAATATTATTTCACCGGTTCAGGCTTGGCTGCTTTCCCGTGGCCAGTGTGTGGGTTGCGGCGTGCCTTTGGCCAAAGGCAAAAGAGAAAAAAGGGCTGACGGCGCGGAAAAGGTGACTTGCAAATGCGGCCGGATCTTTATTTATGATGGGAAAACCAATAAATATCGCCGCGCCCTCTTTGAAGAAGTATAGCGTTTTGCTCCCGATCGCCCTTTTTTTGCTTACCGCGATCTGGTTGGTTTCCCCTGTTGGCTTGAGCCAGGAAGAAAAAGTTTTCGTGGTTCAAAAAGGAGAAGGCCTTTCTCAGGTGGCCCAAAATTTGGAAAAACAGGGTTTAATTCGCAACGCTTTCGTTTTTAAAATTTTCGGATTAACCCGGGGTATGGCGCCAAAAATCCAGGCTGGCGATTTCCGGTTAAGCCCTTCCATGAACAATCAGCAAATTATGCAGGCCTTAAGCCACGGCACGGCCGATCTTTGGATTACCTTTCCTGAAGGCTGGCGCCGGGAGGAATATGGCCGCCGACTGGCGGTTAATCTAGCGGGTTTTGATGAACCGGAATTCTTAAGGCTGACCAAAAACACCGAAGGCCAGCTGTTCCCAGATACCTACGTTTTTCCCAAAGATGCCTCTCCGGCCGCCGTGGTGAAAACTTTGACCGCCAATTTTACCGCCAAAACCAAAGATTTGAAGCTTGGCCAGTCTTCGTTGATTTTGGCTTCTATTGTCGAGCGGGAAGCCCTAACCGATCTTGATCGGCCGATCATCGCGGGGATCTTACTTAAACGTCAACAAAAAGGCTGGGCCCTGCAAGCCGACGCCACCTTACAATATGCTGCGGCCAATGTCAAATGTCAAATCTCAAATGTCAAATGTGATTGGTGGCCGATCGTGACCGGTGCCGATAAAGACATTAATTCCACTTACAATACTTATAAGTATCTTGGTTGGCCGCCCGGCCCGATTGCCAATCCGGGCTTGGCTTCAATGCGGGCGGCGACGACGCCCCAGGCCAGTGACTATTGGTTTTATCTTTCCGACGCCGAAGGCAAGATCCACTACGCCGCCACGCTGGCAGAACATCAGCAAAATATCGCCCGGTATTTACAATGATTCCCCTTTCTCAATTAAAATGTTAAAATAGTCACCAATATGGATAAAAAGCAGGTTAAAAGGGAAATCCAAAGTATTACCAGGCAATTAATCAAAAAGTACCAGCCTCAAAAAATAATTCTTTTCGGCTCCGCCGTCAGGGGAAAATTTGGCCCAGATTCAGATTTAGATTTTGCGATCATAAAAAAAGATGTTCCCATAAATGGCATAGAGAGACGATGGCAAGTGCGAAGTTTAATAAACAAAACTATTCCTGCTGATTTTCTTGTCTATCGTCCGGAAGAACTGGAAACTAATATTAAATCAGGCGATCCGTTCATAAGGTCAATTATTTCCGAGGGAAAGGTTCTTTATGGCTTCTAACAAAGACTTTAATAACTCAAAAGATTGGATCATTCTTGCCGATGAAGACCTAGGGTTTGCCAGTACAAACCTAGAGGACGAAGAAACGAGCTATTTCTCTCAAATCTGCTTTCATTTTCAGCAAGCTGCCGAAAAATATCTTAAAGCCTACGTTGTTGCCAATAATCTCGAGTTCCGAAAGATTCACGAGCTGCCAACGCTTTTAATGATCTGTCAAAAACACAATCAAGATTTTGAAAATCTTAAAGAAAACTGCGATTTTTTGACCGAATTTTATTTTGAAACACGCTATCCTGCTCACATGCCTATATCTCGGATAACAAGAGAAATGGCCAAAAAAGCAGAAGAATCTGTTAAACACATCAGAAATTTTGTAAAAGGAAAGTTAAAAATAAAATGATGGACAATCAAACCAAAGACCCTTTGCTTACTTGTTGCTCTCTTAAATCCAAATTAATTTGTATTTCTGCTGGCCTGATCGTTCTGATCATTGTCGCCATCGCCAGCTTCGTTTTGGGCCGCGCTTTACCACGTGGTCCCGAAGGGACTTTACGTGGCACTCCCACAACCGCCATCTTACCTACTCCAACCCCAACTCCGGACGAGACCGCCAACTGGAAAACGTATACAAATGAAAAATATCAATTTTCTATAAAGTATCCCTCAGATTGGGGAGAAGGAAATGATTTGTTCCTTGATAAAACAAATAGAGTTTGGAGAATGGTTCACATGGCGTCAACGAAAGATAGAGCTTACGTTTCGGGCCCGCCGGAGACACGTTTGGGAAAAGGAGCAGAGCTTTCTATAGAAGTTTTGGCAACGGCAGAGTCAGGAGGGGTACTGGGGGCTGAAGTTTTATTATCTGACGAGAGGGCCAAAGTAATTAAAAATTTTTCAATTCTAGATTCGGTCCCAGCGATTAGATCTACCTTTTCTCATCCAAAATGGTTAGACACATATACCGAAGTTGATTTTATTAAAAACAGGCTTCTTTACCGTTTAACCTGGCATTACGCAGAAGAATATAAAGAGAGATTTCGAGAGAACCCCGAATCTATTTTTGACCAAATCCTTTCCACTTTTAAGTTTTTAGACTAAAGTGATTTGCCCCTTGACAGTGGGTGGGTTAGTGTGCTAAATTAGCTACAGCAAAAAGGGCAATCCCGACCAAGTCGGGATAATTTTTTTTGTCCAATTTTTTAATGATTAAACCCAAAATTGAGCGCCAAAATTGGGGCCGGGTACCAAAAAATCTTCCCCGCCTTGATTTAATTGCTATTCAAAGATATTCCTACCAGTGGTTTTTAACTGAGGGCATTGCCGAGATCCTGGCGGAAATCTCGCCCATTGAAGATTTCACGAAAAAGAATTGGCAAATTTATTTTGGAAAACACTTTTTTGGTAAAACCCGATGTGTTCCGCTGGAAGCGATTGAGAAAGAAATCAGCTTTGACGCGCCCCTGCGGGTAGAAACCACCTTAATTAACAAAAAGACCGGCAAAAGCACCAAGAGCGAAGTTTTCCTGGGCGATATTCCTCAAATGACCGAGGTCGGTTCGTTTATTATCAATGGCATTGAGCGCGGTGTGGTTAATCAGCTGATCCGTTCTCCGGGAGTTTTCTTCTCCGGTCAGGTTGATCGACCTTCCGGTCGTATGCTTTTCAGTGCCGAATTACGACCCTTGCGGGGAGCTTGGCTGGAATTTTTTGTCAACCGCAATGGTTTGATCAGCGTCCGGATTGACCGCCGGCGTAAATTTCCGGTGACGACCTTCTTGCGCGCTCTGGGTTTGTCCACCGATGACCAGATTTGGGCTGAATTCGGCCGCCAAAAAGAGGTGGCCGATTTTTTTGAAGCCACGGTGGAGAAAGATAACTGTAAAAGCACCCAGGAAGCTCTCATTGAAATCTACCAGAAAATGCGGCCCGGCGAACCGGCGATTTCCGAAAACGCGGCGGAGATGATCACCGAAATGTTTTTCAACCCCCGGCGCTATACTTTAGGGAAAGTCGGCCGTTTCAAAATTGACCGTAAGCTTAATTTAAATATTCCCAATGTCAAGCAAAATTGGATTTTAAACGTGCGCGATGTGGTGGAAACGGTGAAATACCTGATTAGGCTACAAAATGGCAAGGGTGGCCAAATCGACGATATTGACCATCTAGCTAATCGCCGCCTTAGACAAGTCGGTGAGTTGGTGGCGGAAAGCGCTTTCCGGGTCGGGCTACTGCGGCTGGAAAGATCGATTAAAGAAAAGATGAGCCTGGCTTCCACTGATCAGAAGGTGACGCCGGCGCAACTAATTAACCCCCGGCCGTTGGTGGCGGCCATGAACGAATTCTTCCGCTCCAATCAACTGTCCACGATTTTAGACCAAACTAATCCCTTATCGGAGCTGGACAACCTGCGCCGGGTTTCCGTGATGGGTTCCGGCGGCATTACCCGGGAAAGAGCCTCGTTTTCCATCCGGGATGTCAACGCCTCTCAATACGGCCGGATTTGCCCGGTGCGGTCCCCCGAAGGTCAAAATATCGGCCTGGTTACTTATTTGGCTTTGTACGCGCGGGTCAATGAATACGGCTTTTTGGAAACGCCTTGCCGCAAAGTCGAAAAAGTCGGCAATAAAATGAAAATCACCAGCGAAATCCAATATCTTTCCGCCGATGACGAACAATCCCATTACATTACCCACGCCCGCATCAACCTTGATAAAGATGATTGCATTGTCGATGCCGTGGTGCCGGTGCGCTATAAAAATGAATTTTCTGAGGCGCCAGCGGAAAAAGTCGAATTTGCCGATTTGGTGCCTTCGCAAATTGTCGGCGTGTCCGCTTCCTTAATTCCTTTTCTGGCTCACGACATGCCCGCCCGGGCCTTGTTGGGAGCCACCATGGAGTCGCAATCAGTGCCGTTAATCAAACCGGAAGCGCCGGTGGTAGGTACGGGCATGGAAGCTGTCGTTCCGGAGGCGATGGGCAGAATTATCCGCGCCAAGGCGGAAGGCAAGGTTGTTTATGCTGACAATCATAAGGTGGTCGTCAAGTATAAAGGCGACAAAAACGGCAACCAGACATATTTGATTACTAAGTTTAAAAGAACCAATCCCAACAGCACCTGTTATTCTCAGAAGCCGGCGGTCTCGACTAATGACGATTTTCAACCGGGCGATCTTTTGGTTGACGGTCCGTCCTGCGAAAACGGCGAGTTAGCTTTAGGCAAAAATTTGCTGATCGCCTATTGTTCTTTTGACGGTCTGGAATACGAGGATGCCATTGTTATTTCCGACCGCCTGGTTAAAGAAGACGTTTTAACCTCCATTAATATCGAGGAATATGAGGCGCCGGTTCAGGAAACTAAACTGGGGCCAGAAGAGCTTACCCGTGATATTCCCAATGTCAGTGAAGGCGATTTGGCTGATCTGGCGGCTGACGGCATTATCGTGATTGGCGCGGAAGTTGGGCCGAATGATATCCTGGTTGGTAAAATTGCTCCCAAAGGTGAAACCGAGCTCACCGCAGAAGAGCGCTTGCTGCGGGCCATCTTTGGTGAAAAGGCCAGAGAAGTCAGGGATACGTCTTTGCGCGTGCCCCACGGCGAACGGGGTACCGTTATTGATATTAAGATTTTTGATCGGGCAAAAGGCGACGAGCTGGAGCCGGGGACGATTAAAAAAGTGGTCGTCCGGGTGGCCCAATTACGCAAGATTACCGTGGGTGACAAATTGGCTGGCCGGCATGGTAACAAAGGCATTATTTCCAAAATTGTGCCGGTGGCCGATATGCCCTTTTTGCCCGATGGCACGCCGGCGGATATCATTATTTCCCCGCTGTCGGTTTTGGCCAGAATGAATTTGGGCCAACTATTGGAGGCGCACTTGGGTTGGGCCGCCAGCAAACTGAATTATAAAGTGGCGGTGCCGGTTTTTGAAACCATCGACGAAGATAAAATTGCCGTAGAGTTGCAAAAAGCCGGGCTGCCGGCCGACGGTAAGATTGTTTTGCGCAATGGCCGCACCGGCGAAGCTTATCAGCAACCGAGCGTCGTGGGCTTGGCCTACATTCTCAAATTGGTCCACATGGTTGAGGATAAGACGCATGCCCGTTCCACTGGACCGTACTCGCTGGTGACACAGCAACCATTGGGCGGCAAAGCACAAATGGGTGGCCAAAGATTAGGTGAGATGGAAGTCTGGGCGCTCGAAGCTCATCGGGCTGCCTATACCCTGCAGGAAATGTTGACCATTAAGAGCGACGATGTGGTCGGCCGGGCAAAAACTTTTGAAGCTATCGTTAAAGGCACGGAAATTCCCCAGGCTTTGGTGCCGGAATCCTTCCGGGTTTTGATTAAAGAATTAAATAGCCTTGGCCTGGAAGTGATTACCACCGGCGCAGTGGAGGCCGGTAGCGCCGCGGCAGCGCAACCAAAAATAACCGAAGAAGATCTTAAGCATGAGAAGGCAATTCAACAGGAGGCGGTTCAGTTAGCTCAGGCCGCCGGAGCTAAAGTGGTGGCGGAGGAGTAATTATGGCAGACCTAGCTGATTTTACCGGTTTACAAATTAGATTGGCCTCTCCGGAGACGATTAAGGGTTGGTCGCATGGTGAAGTGACCAAGCCGGAAACCATTAATTACCGTACCTTACGGCCGGAGAAAGATGGCCTTTTTGGCGAACAAATTTTTGGCCCGACCAAGGACTGGGAATGTTATTGCGGCAAATATAAAAGAATTCGTTACCGGGGTATTGTTTGTGATAAATGCGGCGTCGAGGTGACGCAATCGCGGGTTCGTCGGGAAAGAATGGGCCACATTACTTTGGCTTGCCCGGTGGTCCATATTTGGTTTTTCCGCGGCATTCCGCCCAAACTGTCACTGCTTTTGGACGTGCCGCCGAAAAGTTTGGAAGCGGTTGTCTATTTTGCCCAGTATTTGGTTACCGAAGTCGACGAAGAGGAAAAAAAGAAAACGATGATTTCTTTGGAGAAAGATGTGGAAGAAAAGAAAAAGGCCCTCAAAGACAACCTAGAGAAGGCCTTAAAAGATTTGGAAAGCCTTGCAGTCAAGGAAGACAAAGATATCCGCAAGAAAATTTTGAGCAAAGAGCCGCAAACGCTGGCTTTGGAAGAATTGAAGCTGCGAACGAAACAAAAGTTACAAAATTTACGGGATGCGGAGGTTTTGGAAGAAGAGAAAACGATTGAAATTTACCGGACGATTGGCGATTTAGCCAGGAATCTTGATCCGCTTTCCACGCTAAGTGAGGATGAATATCTTAAGTTGGTGGAATATCGAGCCGATGCTTTTTTCAAGGCCGGCATGGGTGCCGAGGTGATTTTGGAAGTGGTTAAAAAGATTGATCTGGAAAAGCTTTCCAAAGATCTTAAAAAAGAAGCCGGTTCCGCCCGCGGGGCGCGCCAAATTAAGGCGATCAAAAGATTAAGAGTGGCCGAAGAACTGAGAAAATCAGGCGTTAATCCGGCCTGGATGATTTTGCGAGTTTTGCCGGTTATTCCGCCCGACCTGCGGCCGATGGTGCAGTTGGCCGGCGGCCGGTTTGCTACCAGCGACCTCAATGATTTGTACCGCCGGGTCATTAATCGCAATAACCGCCTCAAACACCTGATTGATCTGGGGGCGCCGGAAATCATTTTACGCAATGAAAAGAGAATGCTGCAAGAGGCGGTTGACAGTTTAATTGATGCAGCCAAAAGACCGACCCGCCAATTCCGCCGCCGTATTCAACCCCTGCGGTCGCTTTCGGAAATGCTGCGTGGTAAACAAGGCAGGTTTAGACAAAATTTACTGGGGAAAAGGGTGGATTATTCCGGTAGGTCGGTCATTGTCGTTGGTCCGGAACTGAAATTAGATCAATGTAGCTTGCCTAAAGAAATGGCCTTGGAGATGTTTAAGCCCTTTGTTTTGCGGGAAATGATTCTGACCGGTTTGGCGCCCAATGTTAAAAGCGCGAAAAATCTTTTTGAGCATCGGCCGCCCGAAGTTTTTGATATTTTGGAAAAAATTACCAAAGACCATCCGGTTCTACTTAACCGTGCGCCCACGCTGCACAAATTGGGGATTCAGGCCTTTTATCCGATTTTGGTGGAAGGTAGCGCTATCAGGATTCATCCCTGTATTTGTTCCGGTTTCGGCGCCGACTTTGACGGCGACCAAATGGCGGTTCATGTCCCGCTGGGCGAAAAGGCGAAACAAGAGGCGCGTGATTTTATGCTTTCCCGCCACAATCTGTTAAAGCCGGCCGACGGTTCGCCGGTGACCATCCCCGACAAGGAAATGGCTTTGGGTTGTTACTTCATCACCTCCATTAATTTGCAAATTCCGGCCTGCAAAACGATTTTCAGTGGCAAGGAAGAGGCGATTATGGCTTTGCAACAGGGGAAAATCCACCTTCGCCAATTAATTAAAGTCAGGACCGGCAAGGAGATTGCGGAAATGACGGTGGGCCGGATTTTGTTTAACGAAATTTTACCGCCGCAGGTGGCTTTTATTAATGACGAAATTAAACAGGCGACTGTTAAGGCTTTAGTGACGCGGGCGATGCAAGTCTGTTCCAATGACGAAGTCGTTAATCTGATTGACAGTCTGAAGAGTTTGGGTTTCTGGGGCATGACGCTTTCCGGCCTCTCGGTGGGCATCTGGGACTGCTATGTTTATCCGGGTAAAAGCAAGGTGATTGCTGCTTCCAATCAAAAAGTGGCCGAGATTGAAAATAATTTTGCTCAGGGCTTAATCACCGAACCGGAGAAAATCCGTTTGACGCAAGATATCTGGATGGCGACGACCGAAGAGTTGGCAAGATTAACCTGGGAGATGTTCCCGGCCCAAAACAGTATCGCTCTCATTGTCGGCGCCGGTGTCCGCCGGGCTTCCAAAGATCAGGTGAAACAACTTTCGGCCATGCAAGGTTTGGTCGTTGACCCACTGGGCAAAATCGTCAATTTGCCCACGAAATCCAACTACCGCGAGGGCTTGTCGGTTTTTGAATACATTACCAGCGCTCGTGGTTCCCGCAAAGGCTTAATTGACACCGCTGTTAAAACTTCCGATGCCGGCTATCTGACCCGGAGGCTGGTCGATGTTGCTCATGAAGTGATTGTTAGAAGCCAGGATTGTCAGACCAAAGAAGGCGTTAAAATTGTCAGGACCGGCAAACGAGCCGATAAGTTTTTATTGCGGGCCCTGGGCCGTGTTTTGGCCCGGCCGGTGGTGGAGCTTAAGACGAAGAAAACGATTC
>Ga0210057_1001771_pt1 | contig 32172 bp, 30 predicted proteins | sample CryGeyCG2114_010_2_FD_183968 | JGI IMG/M metagenome (GOLD analysis project Ga0210057, IMG submission 183968) | Groundwater microbial communities from aquifer - Crystal Geyser CG10_big_fil_rev_8/21/14_0.10 (SPAdes) (version 2) | ecosystem: Environmental > Aquatic > Deep subsurface > Groundwater ... | reverse complement strand
AATTCGAAAAATTCGATAAGATAGCTGGAGTGGTAGTCCCGCAATGTTTTGATAGGGGATTACTATCGCACGGAGGATATGGCGTTGTGGCGTATGCCAACTGGTGGGGACTACCATTGGTCTTTGATCAGTAATACTCAATTTGCATTCATTTCTCTTATCCCTTATAATACTTCCTATCACATGAAAAATCATACATCTTACATTCTCGTTCTTCTTATTAACCGCTAACGCGGCGAGGAGCTTGAATGTTTGATAAGCACCCCGCCAACAGGCGGGTTTTTTTATAGCCTAAATTACCAATTTAACTTTCAAAATATGGGACACTTACAAACAAACGCATTACCGTATGCATTTTTTCAGGGAAAAGTAGTTCCTGTTGAAAAGGCACAAGTAAATATTCAAACAAATGCTCTGCAGTATGGAACCGGTATTTTTGGGGGCATTCGAGGATACTACAATAAAAAAGGAAAATATATTTCCATTTTTAGATTAAATGATCACATGGCGCGATTTGTAAATTCTTTGAAAATTCTCGGAGAATCTATTGAGTATTCAAAGGAGGACTTGATCAATATTACGATGAAGCTCATGAAGAAAAATTCGCCAAAGACGGATACCTATATTCGTCCATTTGCATATGCAGGAAGCTTAAGTCTTACCCCAAACTTGGAACGAGATAATCCCTTTTATTTTGCTGAATATATGATTCCGTTGGGTAATTATTTATCAATCGACAAGGGTGTCAAAGTGTGCGTATCATCATGGAGAAGAATTTCAGACAATGCAATTCCATCTCGCGCAAAAATATCCGGTGGATATATCAACTCAGCACTTGCCAAAAAAGAGGCAAATCAAAATGGCTTTGATGAAGCAATATTTTTGAATGAAGCAGGAAACGTGGCAGAAGGATCTGCAATGAACCTCTTTATTGTCCGTGATGGCGTGCTCATTACCCCATCAAAGAGTGATGATATTCTTGAAGGGATTACCCGACGCTCGGTCTTGCAATTTGCACATGATTTAGAAATTCCTGTCGAAGAGCGAACCATTGATCGCAGTGAACTCTATATTGCCGATGAAGCATTTTTCTGTGGAACTGGTGCGCAGGTTGCGTGGATTTCAGAGATTGATCATCGAAAAATAGGTACGGGAAGAAGAGGCAAAATTGCTGGTACCATTCAAGACCTCTTTTTCAAAGTTGTACGGGGAGATGAAGAGAAATATGAAAGTTGGAGAACAAAAATACAAGTTTAATTTGAATTTCGTTCGATAATCTTTTGTTCTTGGCCTTAAGTGGGAGCCCTTCCCCCGATATTAGATCGGGGGATTCCCAAATCGGCAGAAAAAAGATTATCTTCACTCAATTAACTATTCCTTTATGAGAATATCAGGTTCACAAGCCGTTATAGAATCGCTGTTGCATGAAAAAGTAACAACCATTTTCGGATATCCTGGCGGGGCAATCATGCCGATTTATGATGCGCTGTATGATTATCTGGAGAACAAGAAAATTCGACATATTCTTGTCCGACACGAACAAGCAGCGGGACATGCGGCAGAAGGCTGGGGTCGGATTACTGGAGAGCCAGGAGTAGCGTTTGCAACCTCAGGTCCGGGTGCTACCAACTTAGTGACTGCATTAGGTGATGCGATGATGGATACTGTGCCTATGATATGTATTACGGGTCAGGTGACGTCATCGGTCATCGGCACTGACGCATTCCAAGAGGCTGATGTAATTGGAATTACTGCTCCGGTCACGAAATGGAATTATCAGATTACTGACGCGGTAGAAATTCCTTCTATTCTGAAAAAAGCATTTCACATTGCGCGGACCGGAAGGCCGGGACCCGTGCTCATTGATATCACCAAGGATGCACAGTTTAATATGTTGGATTTTGAGTATCCTGAGTCGATAAAACTCAGAAGCTATAACCCAACGGTCAAACCTCATCCCCGACAAATTGAACTTGCTGCAGAATTATTGAATCAAGCAAAACGACCCTTCATTTTAGCGGGACACGGGATACATATCTCCAAAGCCTATGATGAACTTTTGAAAGTAGCTGAGCTAGGGGATATTCCCGTTGCTGTCACATTGCATGGTATATCTGCGTTTCCAAATGATCACAGACTACATGTTGGTTTTTTAGGAATGCATGGAAACTATGGACCAAATATTCTCTCAAATAAAGCAGATGTTGTGCTTGCCGTGGGAATGCGTTTTGATGATCGAGTTACAGGGAATCTGTCAAAGTATTTACCTGATGCACATGTAATTCATATTGATATTGATCCTGCGGAGCTTAATAAAATAGTTCAGGCGAAAGTACCCATTGTGGGCGATGCAAAATTGGCACTTGGCGCGTTGTCGAAGTTGATGCATAAACAAAAACATGAGGAATGGGTTCAACGATTTAAAGCAAAGGATTTGAAAGAAAAAGAGCTTGTTTGGGATATGGTAAAAAATCCAAAAATAGGAAAAATAAAAATGGCCGAAGCAGTCTGTCGAATTTCTGAAGCAACAAAAGGAAAAGCCATCGTTGTCTCGGATGTTGGACAACATCAGATGATAACTGCACGATATTATTCTTTCAATACACCTAATAGCTTTCATACCTCAGGAGGAATGGGAACAATGGGATACGGATTACCTACTGCAATGGGGGTGAAATGTGCAGCTCCCAAAAGAGACGTGATATGTATAGCGGGAGATGGCGGCATTCAGATGAATATTCAGGAATTTGCTACATTAGTCCAAGATGATATTGCGGTAAAAGTAGTAATTTTAAATAACGGATTCTTGGGGATGGTGCGCCAGTGGCAAGAACTTTTTTTTGAAAAGCGGTACTCGATGACACATATCGAAAGTCCCGATTTTATCGGTGTTGCAAAAGCATATGGCATTGAAGGACAAAAAGTGACCAAGCGAAGTCAGCTACAATCAGGAATACGAAAGATGTTACAGCACAAAGGTCCCTATGTATTTGAAGTTGAAGTTGAGCAAGAAGAAAATGTTTTTCCGATGATTCCATCCGGAGCAACGGTCGAAGAAGTGCGATTAGAATAAACGATATCATTAAATAACTTATATTTATGAAAACACTGTACACTATCACAATATTTACTGAAAATACACCGGGCGTTTTGTATCGTATTGCTGATTTATTTTTACGACGAAAAATAAATATTGAAAGTTTGACGGTTTCTGAGATAAATCAAGAAGATCAATCGCGCTTTACCGTCGTGGTTTTTGCCGAGTCTGAGCTTGTTGAAAAAATTGTTAAGCAACTGTATAGAATTATTGAAGTTACTAAAGTAGTAGATAGTACTGATGAAGATCTAGTTCCTCGAGAGATTGCATTGCTGAAAGTTTCAGCAAATAAACTCGAGAAGAGAACGGAAATAGAACATTTGATTACGATTACTAAAAATACGCGGATTATTACCGTTACGAAGACCTACTTAGTAATTGAAATTACGGGAACCGAACGCGAGGTTCATGAATTTCACGAACTCATGAAGCCATTTGGAATAAAAGAATTTGTCCAATCAGGGAGGATTGCGGTATTTAGATAAGAGGAGTTTGAGGTTAGAAGTTAGATGTTTGATAATATGCAAAAAGTACATATTTTTGATACAACGTTGCGGGATGGTGAACAGGTGCCTGGCTGTCAGTTGAATACGGTAGAAAAAATTGAAATTGCCAAAGCACTTGAAGCATTGGGAGTCGATGTTATCGAAGCGGGATTTCCCATCTCTTCCCCAGGTGATTTTCAATCAGTTATAGAGATCTCAAAAGCAGTGTCAGAACCAATTATTTGTGCTTTGACTCGTGCCGTTAAAGGTGATATTGATGCAGCAGCAGCTTCCTTAGAGTTTGCCAAAAGAAAAAGGATTCATACCGGTATTGGCGCATCAGATATGCATATTAAGTATAAATTCAAATCAACCCGAGAGGATATTCTCAAGCGTGGTGTTGAGGCAGTGAAGTATGCGAAGAAATTTGTCGAAGACGTAGAATTTTATGCAGAAGATGCGGGACGTGCAGATCTTGAATATCTTGCTCAGATGATTGAAGCTGTCATCAAGGCAGGTGCAACGGTGGTAAATATTCCCGATACAACCGGATACAATCTTCCCCACGTGTATGGAGAAAAAATAAAATACCTGAAGGAACATATTTCAAACATTGGTAAGGCAATTATCTCAGTTCATTGTCACAATGACCTGGGTCTTGCAACGGCAAATGCAATGGCAGGTGTTGAAAATGGTGCGCGCCAGATAGAAGTCACCATGAATGGAATTGGCGAACGTGCGGGAAATACATCACTTGAAGAGGTTGTTATGATCATGCGAACGCACAAATTTCCCTATGACACAAACATCAATGCAAAAAAGATTTATCCAACCAGTCGACTCGTCGCAAACCTCATGAATATGCCGATCCAGGCAAATAAAGCAATTGTCGGAAAAAATGCATTCGCACATTCTTCCGGAATTCATCAGGATGGAGTGCTTAAAATGCGTGAAAATTATGAAATTATCGATCCGCATGATGTTGGCATTGCCTCATCTGAGATTGTGCTTTCAGCTCGATCTGGACGCGCAGCACTCAATCATCACCTAGAACGGCTAGGATATAAATTAAAGCACATTCAACTAAAAAAATCGTATGAAAAATTTCTTGAACTTGCTGACTCTAAAAAGCAAATTCTCGATGAAGATCTTCATATGTTGATGGGCAAAACGTTGACTTCTCCAAAAAGAATTGAAACAAAACTCGTTGAAGTGGTTTGTGGATATCCGTTAAAACCTATGGCAACGGTGAAAATATTAGTAGATGGTGTTGAATACACTACATCGGCAAATGGCAATGGACCGGTCGATGCTTCATATCAAGCAGTCAACGAAGCTGTTATCAAGGCGAAAGTGATAAAGAAGTCGCTCCCCGTTTTACGGGAGTTTTTGATTCAGGCAATGACCAGGGGAAGTGATGACGTAAGTCGCGTGAATGTTCAACTTGAGTACAAAAATAAAGTATTTTATGGATTCGGATCAGACACCGATATTATTGTGGCCGCTGTTCAGGCGTATGTTGATGGATTGAACAAACTCATATGAACGTAACAAAAAAAGATATTGAAGATGCTGCAAAAAGACTTGAAGGCGTTTCAAAAAAAACACCATTGCAAAAGAGTTCACGATTATCAAAAAAATATCATGCAACTATTTTCTTGAAACGAGAAGATCTGCAAGAAGTTCGATCTTTCAAAATTCGTGGTGCATACAATAAGATGTCTTCACTTTCCGATGTTGAAAAAAGCCAAGGAATTGTATGTGCAAGTGCGGGCAATCATGCACAGGGCGTGGCATGGAGTTGTAATGCGCTCAAAATTCACGGTACTATTTTTATGCCAACGATCACTCCGAATCAAAAAATTGATAAGGTAAAGCAATTTGGAGATGGCTTTGTTGATATAAAACTTGTCGGGACGACCTTTGATGATGCAAGTATTGCCTCAAGAGCATTTGAAAAAAAATCAAGAGCTATTTATGTGCATCCATTTAATGATCCGCTTACCATCGCAGGTCAGGGAACGGTTGGGAAAGAGATTGTCGATCAAGTTGGAGGAAAAATTGACTATGTTTTTGCCAGTATTGGTGGGGGAGGATTAATTTCTGGTGTGTCGACATATTTAAAAAATATTGATGAAAATACCAAAATTATTGGCGCTGAACCTGAAGGTGCCGCTTGCATGCATGAGTCTCTCAAGCAAAAAAAGATTGTTACTCTGAAAAAAATTAACACGTTTGTTGATGGCGCAGCGGTTGCGACTCCCGGTGATCTGACATTTGAAATAGTTAAAAAAAATGTTGATGATATATTACTTGTCCCCGAGGGAAAGGACTGTATCACCATGATTGAGCTCTACCAAAATGAAGGAATTGTGGCAGAACCAGCAGGAGCTCTCACCGTATCTGCACTTGATTTTATGGCAGATCAAATCAAAGGAAAAACAGTAGCGTGTATCTTAAGCGGAGGGAATAATGATATTTTACGGTATCCTGAAATCATGGAAAAAAGCCTTGTTTACCAAGGACGAAAACACTATTTCCTCATTGAATTTGCGCAAAAACCTGGTCAACTCAAGCGAATGCTTGACGAGGCACTTGGTCCGAATGATGATATTGTACGCTTTGAATATATGAAAAAAACTGAAAAAGAAAAAGCGCCCGCATTAGTGGGATTTGAGCTGAGGACTAAAGAAGATTTAGAGCCGCTTATGAAACGAATGGATGCGATAGAATTGAAGTACACAAAATTATCGGAAAAACAGATGCTTTATCAGTATTTAGTGTAATCATTTATGAAAAAATCATGTAAAAAACATTGCACTTCGTGCAATGATACAAACGATTTAAAAAAACGAAGTGCTATCTTGACGAGCACTCCAAGTTCAAAAGATTGGACCAAACGTGCTGCGGCGCGCGCCATGATGCGCGGCGTTGGATATAAAGATGAAGATTTTGAAAAGCCATTAATCTGTGTCGCATCTCCCTATTCGGACGTTTCACCATGCAATGCGCATATTGATCAACTGGCTCAAGTTACAGAAAAAGCTATCGCAAAGGTTGGCGGAAAGCCATATATGTTTGGCACTCCCGTCATAACAGATGGAGAAACCATGGGAACGGAGGGAATGAAATACTCACTCGTTTCACGAGAATGGATCGCCGATTCAATCGAGATGATGAGTGAGGCGTATGCAGCAGATGGTACGATTGCCTTATCGGGTTGTGACAAAACAATCCCTGCGTCTCTCATGCCGCTTGCCCGCAACAATTCAATAGGCATAACATTATATGGCGGGACCATATTGTCCGGATCACACAAAGGAAAGGATTTGAATATTGTATCAATATTTGAAGCAATTGGAGGCTTAAGCGCCGGCAAAATATCAAAAGAGGAGTTTCATGAAATTGAGTGCAAGTCGTGTCCGTGCGCGGGAGCATGTGGTGGGATGTATACCGCAAATACCATGGCATCAGCTCTTGAAGCATTGGGAATGTCGGTGCCGGGAAGCGCTTCACATCCTGCGATGAGTCGAACGGGTCGAGTATCTGAAAAGAAAATTAAGGATATTTTTAATACAATTGAAGCTCTATTTGGCATGATGAAGCGAGGAATTCGCACACGAGATATTTTGACACGAAAGGCTTTTGAAAATGCAATTGTTGTCGTTCAAGTCTTGGGTGGATCAACCAATGCAGTATTGCATTTACTTGCTATTGCACATGAAGCGGATGTTGCTTTGAGTATCGATGATTTTGAGACAATGGGGAAAAATGTACCTCTCATTGGAAACTTTAGTCCCTCAGGAGATTATATGATGGAGCATTTGGATGAAATTGGAGGGATTCCAATGGTGATGAAGATGCTTCTTGAAGCAGGACTCATTCATGGAGAGTGTCTGACTGTGACTGGAAAAACAGTTGCAGAAAATCTGAAAGACGCACCTGAAAGACCAAGTGATCAAGATGTGATTTATCCATTGGAAAAACCCCTTGCACCGGCCGGAAAGCATATTATTATCATGAAAGGAAATATGGCACCAGAAGGGTCTGTCATGAAGTTGTCTGGTAATTTGATACACCAACACAAAGGTCCTGCCCGAGTATTTGAGTGTGAAGACGATGCTATGTCTGCGATTCTTGACGGAAAAATTCATCATGGAGATGTGATTATAATAAGACATGAAGGACCAAAAGGAGGTCCGGGTATGCGAGAAATGCTTTCACCTTCCTCGGCGCTTGTTGGGGCAGGATTGGGTAAAGATGTTGCGCTCGTAACCGATGGAAGATTTTCAGGGGGTACTCATGGCATCATGATTGGACATGTCGCTCCTGAGGCAGTTGAAGGGGGTGCGATCGGTATTGTACAAGAAGGAGACATTATTGATATAAATGTAGAAAAACGTGAGATCAACATTGAAGTTGAAAAGAAAGTTCTTGAAAAAAGAAGAAAAGAATATAAAATGCCCGAATCTCCCTATAAGCGAGGAGTTCTTGCGAAATATCGAAGATTGGTTGGCAGCGCATCAAAAGGAGCAGTTACAAGCTGAAATATTATTACCAATTTATCAAAAGATATATGAAATATATTCAACCAAAAGAAGGTCCACGAGCCGTGGGTCCTTATTCGCCAGCAATTGAAAGTAATGGCTATATTTTTACCGCAGGACAAATTGGGAAAGATCCTGTAAGTGATGAATTACTTGAGGGGATTGAAAATCAAACAAGGCAAGTAATCAAAAATCTTGAATCAGTCTTAACTGAAGCCGGATCATCACTTTCAAAAATTATTAAAACTACTGTATTTATTACCGATATGGATCAATATGCAAAAATGAACGAAGTGTATAGTAGTTTTTTTTCAGATCATAAACCTGCTCGTTCAACAGTTCAAGTTGTGAAATTGCCTGCGGGAGCACTTATCGAAATGGAAGCAACTGCTGAAAAGTAAACTCTATTGGTCTCGTATGCACTTTGTTGAAAAATTCTCAAGCTGAAGCAGTCATCGTTCATCACGAGGAAAAGAGCAGCCGTGAAATTTTTCAAAAAGCACATACTTCGACTCAAATATTATTAATTAATAAAATAACAATGACAAAAATGAATTTTGGGGGCGTCGAAGAAAACGTCGTAACCCGTGAGGAATTTCCGCTTGAAAAAGCTCAAGAGGTTTTGAAAAACGAAACGGTTGCAGTACTCGGTTATGGCGTGCAAGGACCAGGGCAAGCACTCAACATGAAGGACAATGGTATTAATGTGATAGTTGGTCAACGCAAGGGGTCAAAGACCTGGAACAAGGCGATCTCTGATGGATGGGTTGAAGGAAAAACACTTTTTGAGCTTGAAGAAGCAGCAAAGCGGGGGAGCATCATTCTCTATCTTCTCTCAGATGCCGGTCAAAAAGCGTTTTGGCCAAAACTTAAACCACATCTGACCAAAGGTAAATCTTTGTATTTTTCTCATGGATTTTCAATTGCATTTGGAGATCAGACAGGTATTATTCCTCCTGAGGATATTGATGTATTGCTCGTTGCACCAAAAGGATCGGGTCTTACCGTACGTCGTAATTTTGTAGATGGCAGTGGTATTAACAGTTCATATGCGGTACATCAAGATGCAACGGGAAATGCTGAAGAAAAATGTAAAGCTCTGGGAATAGCTGTTGGATCAGGATATTTATTTGAGACAACCTTTGAAAAAGAAGTTCGCAGTGATCTGACGGGTGAGCGTGGAATATTAGTTGGCGCACTTGAAGGACTATTTGAAGCGCAATACCATGAACTTCGAAAGCACGATCATTCTCCATCTGAAGCATTCAATGAGACGGTTGAAGAGCTAACACAAAGTTTGATTCGACTCGTGGGGGAAAATGGAATGGACTGGATGCTTGCAAATATTTCAACCACTGCGCAACGTGGAGCACTTGACTGGAAAGATAAATTTCGCGATGCGACCGCTCCGGTATTTGAAGATCTTTACAAAAGTGTTGAAAGTGGCGAAGAAGCACGACGAACGCTAGAGAAAAACAGCGATCCAGAGTATCGTACAAAGCTTGAAGAAGAACTTGAAACGATTGCCAATATGGAAATGTGGCAAGCAGGGAAAAAGGTACGGAGCTTACGACCTGAAAATCTGAAAAAATAATATGCCAAAAACTTTATTTGAGAAAATTTGGAATGAACATCTGGTGGCACAAGAGGAAGGATTTCCAAACGTGCTTTTTATTGATGCGCATTTTATCCATGAGGTGACGACTCCTCAGGCCTTTGATGGATTAAAACAGCGAGGAATTTCTGTTCATTCACCACATCGGACATGGGCAACAGCAGACCACAACGTTCCAACAATAGATCAACACCTTCCCATTAAAGATCTTCTTTCTCGCAAACAAGTTGAGCTACTGGAAAAGAACTGTGAAGATTTTGGGATTGAGCTATTTGGATTGGGACATCCATGGCAAGGAATTGTTCATGTGATTGGTCCGGAGCTTGGCGTTACCAAGCCGGGGATGACGATCGTTTGCGGAGACAGCCATACGTCGACGCACGGCGCATTTGGTTCTATTGCATTTGGGATCGGAACAAGTGAAGTTGAACAAGTACTTGCATCACAGACGATTCTTCAACAAAAGCCAAAAACCATGAAAATTGAGATAAATGGAAAACTTCAAAAAGGAGTCACTGCAAAGGATCTCATTTTATATATTATTTCAAAAATATCATCACATGGGGGAACCGGATATTTTGTAGAATTTGCAGGCGAAGCAATTCGCAATCTATCGATGGAAGGCCGCATGACGGTATGTAATATGAGTATCGAAATGGGCGCACGCGGCGGGATGATCGCTCCTGATGAGACGACGTATCAATATATGAAAGGTCGAGAATTTATGCCAAAAGGAAATGAATGGCATAAGGCAGTAGCTTATTGGAAAACACTGCCAACCGATGAGGGAGCAGAGTACGACAGGGTTGAGCTGTTTGATGCAACCGTCATTGAGCCAATGATTACCTATGGAACAAATCCTGGTATGGGAGTTTCAATAAACGAATCTATTCCCCGTGCAAGTGATTACAAATCCGATTCAGATAAAAACCAATTAATAAAGTCCCTTAATTATATGGGGCTAAAGGACGGACAAAAAATGATCGGTCAAAAAGTTGATTACGTATTTTTTGGCAGTTGTACCAATTCTCGGATTGAGGATTTTCGTGAAGCTGCAAAAATCCTCAAAGGAAGAACAAAAGCAAAAAATATCACGGCAATACTGGTTCCCGGTTCCACACAAGTCTTAAAGCAAGCAAGAAAAGAAGGGCTTGACAGGGTATTTGAAGAGGCGGGCTTTGATCTGCGAAGTGCGGGGTGCTCAGCATGTCTGGGATTTAACGAAGACAAAATTCCTCGAGGGAAATATTGCGTCTCAACAAGTAATAGAAATTTTGAAGGCCGTCAAGGACCTGGTGCAAAGACCATGCTCGTGAGCCCACTGACTGCAGCGGCTACTGCAATCACCGGAGTTGTTACTGATCCGAGAGAGTTTATATAAACTATGAAAAAAATAACTATTATCTCTTCAACAGCGGTTCCATTACCCATTGAAAATATAGACACCGACCAGATCACTCCAGCGCGTTTTTTGAAAGGAACGACAAAAGAAGGGTTTGGTGAAATACTTTTTCACGACTGGAGATTTGACCACGAAGGAAAGCCAATGAAGGATTTTATTCTCAACGATCCAAAATACAAAGGAAAAATTCTTGTGGCGGGAAAGAATTTTGGCTGCGGTTCAAGTCGAGAGCATGCAGCATGGTCATTGAAAGATTATGGATTTCAAGTCGTTGTCTCCAGTTTTTTTGCAGATATTTTCAAAAGCAATGCGCTCAATAATTTTCTTCTTCCGGTGACTGTTTCAGAGCTATTTTTGCAAGATCTCTTTTATGCAATTGAAGAAAAGTCAGATGTAAAAATAGAAATTGATTTACCAAATCAACACATTCGAGTACCATCGCATAGAATGATGGAGGCGTTTGAAATAAGTACCTATAAAAAGATGTGTTTGATGGAAGGATTTGATGATATAGGTTATTTACTGAGTATGCAAAAGAAAACGAAGACATTTGAGTTAAAAAGAACAAACGATTATTCATTGACCGGAAGATTATGAAAAAAAATATAGCAGTTCTTGCGGGAGATGGGGTGGGACCAGAAATAATAGATGCAACACTAACCGTTCTTCGTGCAGTTGAGAGAAAATTTGATCATACATTTACATATGATAGAGGTCTCATTGGTGGAGTCGCAATTGATTCAGTAGGAGAACCATTTCCAAAAGTAACTGAAGAATTGTGTATGAAATCAGATGCGATCTTGTTTGGCGCAATTGGAGATCCGAAATACGACAATGATCCGTCGTTGAAAATACGACCCGAGCAAGGACTTCTTAAAATGCGCAAAAAACTTGGATTGTATGCAAATATCAGACCCATTCGTACATTTGAATCGCTTCTCCATAAATCTCCATTGAAAGAAGAGCGGGTGAAGGGAGCTGATTTTATTGTTATTCGAGAGCTTATTAGCGGCATTTACTTTGGCAAACGGGGAAGAGAAAACGGCGGTAGGACAGCATTTGATACGTCGTCATATTCTGTTGAAGAAATTCAAAGGGCAGGAAACGTTGCTTTCGAACTTTCTCAAAAAAGAAATAAAAAAGTATGTCTTGTTGATAAAGCAAATGTTCTGGAGACCTCAAGACTGTGGCGAGAAACGATTCAAGAATTGTCCAAAAACTATCCTGATGTGGGGGTTGAATATATGTTTGTTGATAACGCCGCAATGCAAATCATAAAAAATCCAAGAGCATTTGACGTTATATTAACTGAGAATATGTTTGGAGATATTTTGTCCGATGAAGCATCTGTTATTACCGGATCAATTGGACTTCTTCCTTCGGCATCGATTGGAGAAAAGACATCATTGTATGAACCAATTCACGGCTCCTATCCAAAAGCTGCAGGAAAAAATATCGCAAATCCTATCGGCACCATTCTTTCTGCAGCCATGATGCTTGAGTTGAGTTTTAAAATGGTTTCTGAAGCTACTGCCATTCGTAATGCAGTTGATACGGTCTTGTCAAAAGGTTTGGGAACAAAAGACATAGCTTTGTTAGAACCGCTTTCAACGTCTGAAATGGGTGAAGAAATCGCTGAGAATATTTAATCTAATCAGAGTCTAATTTTCCAACGCTTTCTCGTAGAACGATTGTCATTCCCGTGCCCACTAGCTTTTGGAGGGAAAATGGGAACCTAGACCCGATCCCCATCGCTGAAAGTGTGAGGTAAATTATGTAGAGAAACTAACCTCTTTCTAATCCATATCCACGAAATAATTCTTCGGGTGGTTGTTCAACTGTCTTTCCTCTATTTTCTTGTTCTTCGGGTAAAACAAACCCTCTCTTATATTGATCAAGAATCCAATCAGAGCTCTAATGTTGCGGAGATAAATAAAAATCAGCTCCAATAGCTAAGACATGTTTCCCTCCATCGGGATATTCCCCACTAACAATACCCACTCTTACATGTGGCGCTACTTCATGAATTCTTTGAACCACCTGGTCTGAACTAATCTTTAAATTCAATTCATCGGGAACATGAACCCCTAAATCCTTATGGATAACTACAACGTCACAATCTCCCATTCCACGTTTTACTCTTGCTAAACATTCACTTGGTTTTTGAAATAGTTTTGCTGCAAAACCTTGCCTTTCCAGAAATCTAACATATTCACTTGGCCAATCATTCCTGTCTAGGAAAAGCCAGATTGATATTTTTGGGTTGTTTAGGTTTGGAGGATTCATGAAGGGTATTATATCAATTATGAAGGAACAATTCAATACTATGGGTTAACTTTGACTCCCGATCACGCGAAAAATCCACCGATGAACTTTCATCAAAGAGTATTACTTACTTCTTTAGTTTTTTCGGCTCTGATTGAACAAACTCATAGAGCTTCATTCCAATCACCGATCCAACGATTGGTCCAAGCATGTACATGAGGCTAAATGATTTGATTCCAGCAGCGACTGCTGGATTGAGGACCCCATTTGATCCCATAAGCGCGGCAATTGCTATCCCCATGAAGAGTGATCCTCCAATGACAACTCCTGAAACTGCTTTGTGAACATTGCCAAAAACGACTGATGCGATCCCAAATGAGAACAGGATCATTCCCGCTGTTTCTGCGATCCCGATCATGAGATTATTTTCTGCAATTACTTCATATGATATGCCCATGAACATGGTAAGAATAAGAGCGGTAATTGCGCCAAAAACCTGAACCATTATATAGGAAAGAGCATCGCTTGCATCTATTTTTTTGATTGACCAAAAACCAATCGTAACTGCTGGATTAATATGTGTTCCTGAGATGTGTCCGACACTATAGACAAATAATCCCAGAGTCATTGCGGCAAGAACCGGAGTGGCAACAGGAAAAATACCAGCAAGAGATAGGATTACAACGAAGGTCAAAGTCAGTGTGCCGAAATATTCAGCAAGATACTTTTGATACATATGATTATTTTTTTATCTCATCAAATCCAGTGAATGGAACAAGAACTGGTGGAATTTTGACACTTCCATCTTTTTGCTGGTAGTTTTCGATAAGGGCGATAAGAATACGAGGGGATGCAATAGCCGTGTTATTGTACGTAAAGCAATACTTGGTCTTACCCTCTTTTGTTTTATATTTCATATTCAATCTTCGAGCCTGAAACTCTCCCATAATTGAGTTTGAATGAGTCTCGCCATAGGTATTTCTTGATGGCATCCATGTCTCTATGTCATATTTCTTGTGTTGTGGTTCTCCCATATCTCCCGTACACATAAGAAGTTGTCGATAGGGGAGATTCAGTTCCTGAAGTATTTCTTCTGCATTTTTTTGAAGCTCTTCATGTACGCTTCTTGCTTCATCAAAATCATTTTTACCAATAATTACTTGTTCAATTTTCCAAAACTCATGAACACGATAGAGTCCTTTGGTATCCTTACCATATGCTCCGGCCTCTCGTCGGTAACAGGGAGAAAAACCGACATATTTTTTCGGAAGGTCCTCTTCATTCAACGTTTCTCCCGAATGATATGCGGTGATTGGAATTTCTGCAGTGCCTGCAAGATGTGTTCCTTCATCATTTAAACCATAAACATCCTGTTCACCGCCCCAAGGAAAATGACCTGATCCAAACAGAGTAAATGATTTAACGACCGTGGGGGCAACAAAGGGAGTAAATCCTTTTTCAGTAAGTTTTCTCAAGGTATACATCATGAGCGCCATGTGAAGAATTGCGCCCTGATTTTTTAAAAAATAGCCACGAAATCCGGAGATTTTTGAGCCACGGTCAAGATCAAATATGTCGAGTTCTTTTCCAAGGGTAATATGATCTTTTGGTTCAAAATCAAATTTCGTCGGCTCTCCCCATTTTTTTACTTCCACATTTGCCGATTCGTCTTTTCCGACAGGAACTTCATCAAATGGTACATTGGGGACATAGAGCATGAGTTTATTAAGCTCTTCTTCAATATTTTTGAGATTACTTTCAAGTTCCTTCAATTCATTTTTAATATTTTTTCCTCGTTCAATATCTTCAGGTGATGGGGGGCGCTTGCTTGAAATTTCATTTCTTTCTTCGCGAAGTATTTGAATTTTTTGAATGAAGTTGAGACGTTCATCGTGCAACTTAAGGAGTTTGTCAATATCAACTTCTCGATTTTTATTCTTTGCTGCATCTTTGACTTTTTGCGTATTGTCTTTTATATATTGGATATCAAGCATATGAGTATTGTAACATAGGGAAAAAACGTATATTAGGAATCGTCCTCAGGATTTATTTTGATCAGATCGCCATCTTTAAATTTGGACTGAATATAATAATGTGCTTTTTCCGATAATAAATGAATATTTCGATAAATAGTAAGTGAGATAACACATGTTACAAATAGTGTGGTAAAAAAGTACGCTGATCCATGCTCAAGAAGGGTGATAGATTCAGCGGTAAGAGCAATAAATATGGTTGTAGTGATAATTACCATCGTATAGAGCATGACGCGCGTGACATGAGTAATGATTATCGTTCCGGCACTCACTATGCCAAGTAGTATTGCAAAGGTAGTCAGAATAACGAGTTGAAGTTGAGAAACGACGATGACTTTTCCTTTGAATAAATCAAGAAGTACCAGGGAGTATAAGATGAGTGTAGTTGGAACAAAGGTCATGATATGTCCAAAGGGCATGTGAAAAAAATATAATATTCTCTTAAACTCTCCGACATGAAAATTCTTTGGAACAGAGCGTTCAATGCTGATAGAAGCAACATGCCCGCCAAGTCCAATGCCAAGAATAAGAGAAAGGAGCGTAATGGCGAGAATGCTCATAAGTTCCCATCGAATTTCTCCTAAGTACTGAATATCAAGAATTTGAATATACAGTCCCATGATAAGGAGAATTGCAACAATTGGCGCTATGATATTTGCAAAAAATAAATCCTCTCCCATATTAAAGCGCATTTTTTGAGATTGTTTCTTACTGTAATAATATTTATTGGTAAAGATGCCGAAGAGCGCAAACGCCGGCAAAATAAAGTAGAGGAAGAAGTTATATATTCCCATCAATTGATTATACTAAACGTTTTTTAAAATTACTGGAATAAGTTGTTGTATTGCTTTTAACCGATGATTAATCTTTTGGTGTTCTTCTGGAGTGAGTCCATCATAGAATGTATTGAATTTTTTTACAATAAAGAGCGCGCGATAGGGATATCCATTGGTGTCATAGGTGGTAGGTTTTTCAGAAATCGTTCCTTCAATTCCTTGTTCATTTGTCACAAATTCGACTGTTGATGGATTATAAAAACAGATACATGCTCTGAGTTGTGCGGTGCGTTTTTCTTTTGGAATTGATTTCATTTTATCGAGCGCAAAATCGATAAGTTCTCGATCAGTTGCTTCGTACCCTGGCCAGCGACGTGACATGACGCCCGGTGCCCCATTAAGCGCATCAATCATGAGTCCGCCATCATCTGCGAGTGTGGGAATTTTTGCCTGATTGGCATAGAATTGAGCCTTGATTTTTGCATTTTCCTCAAAGGTTGAGCCTGATTCAACGGGCTCTCCGACTATTGGGAAGTCATTGAGAGTATAGAGTTTGACCCCTTTTTTTACGAGTGGCAATAAAGCTTGCTTCATCTCGATCTTCTTTGCCTCATTTGAGGTTGCTATTAAGAGTTTATTCATAGGTGTATGAAGATAGTATAATAAAATTTATGAAACGATATTTGTGGATTGGACTCATCATTGTCACGCTCATTGTTGATTGGACTGCACTTGATGATATTACTACCGGAAATGAACCAGATTATCTTGGTGAGTGGGTGACTCTGTACGTGAGCGTTCCTATTTTACTCTTATCTGGGTGGAAGATCTGGAAAAATAAGTTATGAATGAGCAGCTTCAATTTCCCAATCTTTAAATCCAAGTTCTATCATTTTTTCTTTTGCTCGTTCTTTGGTTCCAAACATCTTCTCAAACCCTTCCAATGTTTCCCTGATGTCATAGGGAAACACGATCCATGCATCAATACTTTTCTGCCAGAAGTCAGGAACAAACGTCGAGTGTGGTTTTATATAGGGAGAAAGAGTATATATTTTTTTTGGTTTTCTTTTTTGAAAATAGGGGACTGCTATTTGAAATGTTGCACCGGTGTCTGACACTTCATCAACAATCAAAATAGTTTTTCCTTTAAAGTCTCGCGAAGGTTCTTCGGTAATTATTGGCTTGTCTAGTTTTTTCATGTCTTTGTAGGAAGACATGGTGATGTTTGAGATAGGAATGACGCCAAGGAGATCGGAATAAATCCTCGAGACAATATTACCCCCACGGGTAATTGAAATGATTACGTCAATGTGTGTTCCTTTTACTTTTTCTTTGTAGAGATCGACACAGTCACGATGAAAGTCATTCCATGATAGTTTGTGAAAGGTGAGTGTGGGCATGTTTTATTATTCTCCACGATGGTGTTGGGCTGTCGCAAATGCTGCTGGGCTTGCTATTCGATGGCTCCATCCATTAATATTTATATTCTTTATCAAGTCGTCAATTGACATTGATTGTTGATCCGCGAGTGTTCTTCCGTACAGTGATCGAAACCACTTCATTAAGTGTACCATGCTTGGCCCCCATGTTCTTGCTTCCATGTAATTTGGCTTTCCCTCAACATGTTCTAAGCTTCCTGGAGGATCTGATCGTACTATTTCACCACCGCTTGTTGCTTGCTCAATTTGACCAGTTATCGAACTTGCACTGCCGTGGTAGTCCATAACTGCGGCTCCAGATCGATGAAGAGCACAAAGGCCACCTTTTGCTTCTACCGTTCCTTTCACAATGCTTCCATTTTTGGATATCTGATCAACCATTGCAAGCCATGGTCCAAATAACGTGCCCAGTCCTCCTTCAAATCCGAGTGACACATTATTAAATTTTGCATTTCGTGCAAGATCATAAACTATTTCAATAGCATTCGCGGCAGCTCCTCCTTCAAGAGACGTGCAGTTTTCACCTCCACCATGCCCAGCAAGAAGCGTAAGCGATACCCCATGCTCTTCAGCAATTTTTCTCAATTCCTCTGCTTGTTTAACATCAACGATTGGACTGACACATAAATGAAATGGGAGATTGCTATGATCTTCTTTATTATATTTCTGAGATGCCTTCATACATATTTCTTTTGCCGCATTTACCACTTCAATCCCAGGATTTGTTGTATAAATTCTTAAGCTACCACAGCCATCATCAATAAGTTGCGATGCTTGTTCTCCTATTTTTTCAATATTTTTCCCACTGATACATACTCCAATCTGCGCAACCGCAAGATCTCGTATGTCCTTATCAGGAAGTAGGCTTTCGATCTGCTCCTTGCTTTCTTTAAATAATCTACGCCTACGATCAAAATTAGCAAGGAGACTGTTGTGAGAAATATACGAACGCATAAACGACGTAGCTGCTGTCACGACAGTATCTCTTTGTCCGGTAACAGATGGCATTCCTCCCAGGGAAAATATGGACGTTGGAATACCATTACGGTTAATAATATGGTTCATGGCTGCAGTTGTACGACTGAGACCATCTTCTGCATCAGAGTATTGACGTGTATAGGAAACATTTGAAAAACCTGGAACGGAGAATATTTCTTCTGACCTTATGTCGTCTTCTGAAAGAATTGTTTGTCCAGGATTTAGGTTAAATAGCTCAAGTAATTTTTCTATAACTGGAGATCCTTTATTCGTTCTTTGAGTAGTTCTATATCCAGACTCCATCATTGAACGAAGTTTGTCATACATTTTTGGATTGTGATGAAGAGAAAATTCATATGCTCTCGCAGCTAAAGCTCGCTGATATGCTTTTGAGTCACGCTGTAGAAATGTACATCGACCATCAGGGTTTACTACAAGTCGTTTTGGCTTTCCATCGTATCCAGTTCTTGTATCAACCGGAGTAACCAGAAATCCAATGTCTGCTGAATTTGGATCAACGGTATACCGTCGTATTTCTCCATCAGGTGTGAGAAATTCTTCGTAAAATGGAGGAAAATCCTGAGGATCTACCCACAGATCTTCATTTGGCTCGATTCCTTGGAGACTTCTTAATCCAAACGCAAATTTGCGGGCTAATGCCATTTCTGGTCCTTTAAAAAATTCATGGTCGATCGGGCTTTCCATATCCGATAAGGCATTCATAGCAAATACCATTGTTCCAAGTGCAAATGGATCTTCCTTGATTTTTTTAAGTGCCTCTTGTCGGGCAAAAAGTTGAGCTTTCTGATCTTTGGTTAATTCAGCTAATGTTTTTTCTTTTCCATCCCACCATTCCATTTTTTCTTGCCCATTTGGAATAAACATATCATCGAATCCAAATCCAAACGAACCGCGCGGTTTATCCGCAATTTTACCAGGTGTGTAACCTGAACGCATTTGGACTTCAGCACCATCAAATACTGCAAAATGAGTTTCGACTAGTGCGTCGGTGTTTCCGGAATATTGTGCAAGTTGGCAAATTTGAGCTCTGGCAGTTGGGGTTTTTGCCCAATACTTTACAAAAGGTGGTTGAAATAGCTCCGTAAGAGAATTAATTCTAAGAGATGTATCTTCTACGATAACTGGAATGCCAAATACTTCATAAGCAGCTTTTGCTTTCGCTTGGACAACTTTTCGTGGATCTTCGTCTTGAATTTCATCCACTTTGGTCGCAAATACTTGGAGTCTACCTTCAGGTATTCCAAATTCTTCAGCAATTTCTCGGATTTTGTCAGGATTGGAGGTATCAAAGGGAGGAAGGTAATAGATTGAGTCATTTGTGATCACCTCATTTAAAATGGGTGTTCCTTTTTCTACGCCTACTGCCATAAATTTATAAGTTGAGAATTATTCCCATTCAACAGTTCCTGGAGGTTTGTTCGTGATATCGTAGACCACTCTATTTACTTCAGTAACTTCGGTTACTATTCTAACAGATATTTTTTCAAGTAAACTCCAATCGAGTTTGGCAAAATTACTTGACATGACATCAAGTGATTCGACGGCACGAACTGCAATGGTTTCTCCATAGGCGCGGTTGTCACCACGTACACCGGTCGTTTTGATCCCAGTATATACGGCAAACACCTGCCAGAGATCATCATCGAGGCCAGCACTATGGATCTCATCTCGTACAATTTTGTCAGCCGCTTTTACAATTCTGATTTTCTCCGGGGTGACTTCACCGATGATTCGAATGGCAAGACCAGGACCCGGGAATGGATGACGATGCGTTATCTCCTTTGGAAGGTTGAGGAGTGTGCCAATTGCGCGTACTTCGTCTTTATAAAAATTCCGCAATGGTTCAAGAAGTACCACATTCATATTATCAGGAAGGCCACCAACATTGTGATGGCTTTTGATATTTTTTGCATGTTTCGTTCCAGCACTTTCAATAACATCGGGATAAATAGTTCCTTGAACCAAAAAAGTCGCGTTCAGCTTCTTTGCCTCTCGTTCCAAAACATCAATAAATGTTTTCCCAATAATTTTTCGCTTCGTCTCGGGATCAGTAATCCCTTTCAGATTATGAATAAATTCTTCTTGTGCATCTACGATGAGAATTTTCATTTTATACGTATCTGAAAATACTTTTTTCAGTTCCACTGTTTCTCCTTCTCGCATAAGTCCAGAATCGATATATATTGCAGTAAACTGCGTCCCAATTGCACGGTGTACCATGAGGCACGCGATAGATGAATCAACTCCTCCGGAAAGTGCGCCTATGACCTGTTCTTTTCCGACAGATTCTCTGATATCGAGTATTTGTTCATCAATAAATTCTTTGGTGATTGGTTGATCTTTCGGTTCAAGTCCACAAATTGTGGCAAAGTTTTTCAAAATGTGCATACCAAACTGGGTATGAACTACTTCAGGATGAAACTGGATGCCATATATTTTTTTTCTTTCATCTGCAATTGCAGCATAAGGAATAGTATCGGTTTTTCCAACGATCTGAAATCCATTGGGGATTTTTCCAACTTCATCTCCATGATTCATCCAGACGGAAATAGATTTTGGAATTTGGATTTTAGATTTTAGATTTTGAAATAACAATGAAGTATGAGTTATTTCAAGTGTGGCAGGGCCATACTCTTTTTTCTTTCCTGGCTTTACTTCACCTCCCAAAATTTCTGCAATAACTTGCTCGCCATAACAAATTCCCAAAACAGGAATGTTCATTGCTAGTATTTTCGGATCAATCGTAAGCGCATCTTTTTTATATGCATCTCCTGGTCCGCCAGAAAGAATAATGCCACTTACCAAAAAGTCGTTTGTTTTTTCAAAATATTCTTCTGGTTCGACAATGATGGTTTCAATTGAAATCTCGCGAAGTCGCCGAGAAATAAGGTGAGTTGTTTGAGAACCAAAATCTATGATAACAATCATTGATAGTTTTCTCCCGCATTGGTAACAAGAATATCGTGAGGATGACTTTCGGTAAGAGATGCATGAGTAATTTGTGTAAATGTTCCCTTTTCTTGAAGTTCTGCAAGGGTTTTTGTTCCAACATAATACATTCCAGATCTGATGCCTCCAATAGCCTGATCAAGTACTGATTTAACCGTGCCACGAACCGGAACCAGACCTTCAACGCCTTCCGCAACAAGTACCCGATCTTCATAACTTTTTCCATGAAACTCATCCTCAGATTTGATTTCAGTACCTTTTTTCATCGCACCAATTGATCCCATGCCTCTATATGATTTAAACGTATATGTTTCTTTTTTTTGTTTGAGGATACTCTTAAAACGAGATGGCACTTGTTCTGTTGAAAGTTCTACTTTCTCACCGGGTGATTCTTGACAGGATGCAAACATACTTCCCATCATGACCGTGCTTGCACCGGCAGCAAATGCTTTGACCATGTCTCCCGAATAGTTGATGCCACCATCGGCGATGATTGGAACTCCCGAATCCTTGGCAGCTCGTGAAGTCTCCAGAATTGCAGTGATCTGAGGCACGCCCATTCCGGAAATGATTCGGGTGGTGCATATTGCACCCGGTCCCATACCCACCCGAAGGCCATCGGCACCCGCATCAATGAGCGCTCGTGCTCCATCATACGTTGCGACATTTCCTGCGATAATTTGAACCTCTGGAAATGACGTTTTTAATTCTTTTATGGTGTCGATAATATAATCTGCGTACCCATGAGCAGAATCGATGACGAGTACGTCAACTCCTGCATTTATAAGAGACTTTGCTCGTTCGATTGATCCTTTGCTTGCGCCAACTGCTGCCCCAACGAGAAGATTTTGACTCTTTACTGTTTTGACTTGTGCAGTTTGGTCTTCAATCGTAAGATTTCTATGAATGATTCCAATTCCTCCTTCTTTTGCAAGAGCTATGGAAAGATCAGATTCGGATACGGTATCCATTGGCGCTGAGACAAACGGTGCTTCGAGTTGAATAGTCTTTGTGAGGTGTGTTTTGAGAGATATTTCTTGTCGCTTAAAGTCACTGTATCCCGGAACGAGGAGTACATCATCATAGGTTATTCCATGGCCGGTTATTTTATGTGAGTGATTCATGATTAAAGATATAAATTGGTTGAATTTTCTTTCATAGGGATAAATGTTGCATCAAATCCCCAATGTATTGTCTGTTTTATTTGTTCTTCAGTCAACATTTTTCGATCAAGAATGTATTTGTACTGTTGTTTCAAATGTCCATCTTTGATTGTTTCTGGCCAATCGGTATTTATTGAAAATTGTACACCTTCTGCAAACAACGTCTGGAGAATGTGCGACATTTCAGCATCATCTTTTATTGCTTTGGTCATCAGATTGCTTAAGGGGCATACCTCAAGGGTGATTTTCCTTGTTGCTAGTTCTTTCATAAGTTTCTTATCGTATGCTGCCTTGACTCCATGGCCGATTCGATCGGGGTTAATAGTATCGATGCATTCCCACATATCATTGGTGTCATCGGTCTCACCAGAGTGTGCCGTTATTTTTAGACCATTGTCTCGAGCTTTTTGTACTAATCCCACATAATCTTTGAAATGAAATCCAGATTTATTGTAGTTTGAAAAATCAATGCCGACAACACCTCGATGACGATATTTGATCGCTTTTTCGACAATGATTTGATTGTGTTCAAAAGAAAACTGTCGATCAAGACAGAATATCAGCCCTGCTCTCATTTTTGGATATTCAAGAAGTGCGCGCTCCATACCGCGAAGCATCGCCATTATCGCATGGTCAAGATCTACTTCACCTTCTCTGTTGTGTTTCATGGGATTTCCTCGAAGCTCATAGAGCGTGATATGATTGGCACGATATGCGCCGCTGAAAGTCTCATACACTCCTTTTTCAAGTGCGATCGCGCCGGTCGACAGCTTGTCAAGAATCGGGTGATAAATCGTATCAAGATATTCTTTCAACGTCATTTTTCGATCGGGTGAAAGTACGACGTGATCGACAAATTCATGATAGTCGCGTTTGGGAAGTTTGAATCCTTCGGAGTTTGCAATATGCCAATAGACATGAGGTGCAATAGATGATCCGATATGCGCGTGAAGTTCAGGAAGATTATTAAGTAGTTGTTGCAGTTCCATGGATAATTATAGTATACAACATAAAAAATGTCAAAATTCAAATATCAAATTTCAAACTTTTTAATCAAATATCTCCAAACTAGCACAGTGTACGCTCCCACCGCCTTTAATATATTCACTCATCGGAACGGTGCTGATGAGATCGACATGCGGTCGAAGTGAATCCTTCAATTCATCCGAAATTCCTTGGGTCAGGATCGCTTTTCCATCAATCGTTACCATATTGCATGCAAACATTTTGTTATCTGCTTCGGAAGTCTGAATGATCTGACCGAAGTATTTTTTGATTTCACGAGCGCTTTCTTCAGAAAATGCATTGAGATTTGCGAGTGCCACATTCTTATTTATTGGTGCAAAGCACGTATCCAAATGATAGTACCAATCGTCGATAAGCTCGATTCCGACAACTTCAGCATCAAGATGTTTTTGAAGAATAGGGAGTGCTTCTTTTGAAGATCGCTTTCCCCACCCAAAGAAATACATATCGTCAAACTTGATCAGATCGCCCCCTTCAAAGAATATTTCCTCTGGGAGATCGATCATTCGATATTCTCCAATGTCATTAAGAAATGTTTCAACCGCAGCAACTTCACCTCTGCGCTCTTTGTATTTAAACTGCGCTTTGATAAACATATTATTCTCAATATGTCCGGTGTCAGTGGTGAAAATTTGATCAGGTAACTGATTGTTTGGGGAAAGCTCATGATAGGTGATGTTGAGCGCATCATACGCATATTTGAGTGTTTTATATTGTTCATGAGCTTTTGCTTTATCAATCGGATTGTCGGTATTCATCCAAGGATTGATCTCGTATCTGATATCATAAAAAGTAGGTGGACAGAGGAGTAGGGATTTGAATTTTGCCATTTGATCATTATAGTCATACTTTTTCAAAAAAAGCAACATATATTTTGATTAAATTACTCATTTTTTATAAATATGCACTTTCCAGGAGCAAAAATTGAAGATTTTACGTCAAAATCGGGAATAAAAGTTATTCTCAGATACATTCAGGAAGCTGACGCTACGGAGTTGTGTCGATATATCAATGAGCTTTCAAAAGAAGATACGTTTATTCGATTTTCCGGGGAGACCATCTCTTTGGGAGAAGAGAAAAAATATGTTCAGGATCAGATTGCAAAGATTCTCCGTGGAGATTCTACACCGATTGTCGTTGTGTACAATGAAAAAATCATCGGACACTCTTCCGTCGAGCGAAACTTTATAGACAAAAAACGTGGACTGCACATCGGTGATTTTGGATTATCAGTCGCGCGTGAGTATCGGGGAGATTGGATCGGTCAAAAACTGATGGAGACCGTCATCGCTCAAGCTAAGACTCAGATGCATGATCTGAAGATTATCAGACTCAATGTATATGGAAGTAATACTACTGCACAAAATCTCTATAAGAAAATGGGGTTTCAAGAGTATGGAAGATTGCCAAATGGAGCACTCTATAAAGGCGAGTACTTAGATATGATTGAGATGTATTTGGAAGTTTAGGAAAAGTGTCATCCCGGACTTGATCTGGGATCCAGAAAAATTACTTTTTCAATTCTTCCATAGTTCCAAACACTCCAATAAGTTTTTGCATGTGTTCTTTGAGATCGAGTTTAAGTCCTTCAACTCCCATCATGATTTCCTCGCGGTCAATTTTTGCGGCAAACGCTTTATCTTTAAATTTCTTCATGACAGACTTGGCTTCCATGCCGTCAAATCCGGTGGGTCGCATGAGTGAGTATGCATACAATAACCCCGATAATTCATCGCAGGCAATAAGGGCAAAATCGAGTTGCGTTTTGGGTGGGGTTGTCGTCCGCTTCGATCCAAATGCATGAGCTGATATTGCGTCAATAAGCTCGTTTGGATACTTCCATTCGCCAAACCACTTGAGTGATTCATTCGGATGTTCATCGGGATATTTGTCATAATCCAGATCATGAAGTAGTCCGGTGATATACCACAAATCTTCATTTTGATTATATTCTTTTGCATACAGTTCCATGGCCGAAGCTACCATTTTGACATGCAGTCTTTGGTAGGGTTCTTGGACATATTTTTCGAGGAGCTTCAGAGCTTCTTCACGGGATGGCAAGCCAGAAAGATCAGAGTTTTTCTGTGGTTCGGTTGTTGATTTTAGAGATGGTGTCATTTGAAATGAAATCTGGGGATATATCTCTTTGGTAAGTCCATCAATCTCTCGTCTCATTTGGGGGAATAGCGTCCCTTCACGCGCAGTGACATCCTCCAGAAACCAGAATATCCGCTCACTATGGCCGTATCCACTCACCGGTGGCATACCATATTCGAGCATCTCTACATAGTCAATGTCAAGCATTTGGGCTTCATCGTCACCTGACTCTCTCATTTTTTGTTGATCTAAAAATTGATTGAGTTGATATTCAGGGTCATTGATTTCGGTATAGCCATTGCCGAGCTCTGATCCTGCAAGGATGATATGAAACCGCTCGGTGATTCGTGCATCGTCGTCTTTTGTTTTTGCAAGTGGCGACATGAATGCGGGTTCATTGATGAGAAATGCAGGGCCCGAAATATCTTTTCGAATGACTTTCCAAAGATTGTCAATCAGTCGATTGCGATTTATGGCGCCAGAAAGTTCGACACTTTCTTTTTTCAAAGCAACAAGCATTTCATCATCTGTAGAAGAAAAGATATCAATACAAAATCGCTCTTTTATTGACCCTGCATAGTCAATTTCTTTCCACTCATCTGCAAGGTCAAAGGTGTGCCCTCGCGTTGAAAATTTTGATTTACCATACACAACATTTCCAATATGTCGGAACATCTCAATGAGCATCTTCATATTATCTTTATAGTTTGCATATGCCCAGTACCACTCGACCTGATAATATTCTTGCAAATGCTCATCGCTTAAGCCTTCATTTCTGAAGTTTGGCCCAATCGTAAATATTTTTTCAAATCCGGCACCAATGAGTCGTTTCTGGTACAGCTCAGTCGAAATCCGAAGGTAAAAATCTTGATCAAGCGCATGGTGATGGGTGATAAAGGGAGCAGCATCTGCGCCTCCCGTCACATGTTCCATGACCGGCGTCTCAACTTCGATAAACCCACGACTTTGTAAAAACTCTCGATTTGCTTTATAAAATTGTGCCTTTCTTTTGAAGAGTTCTTTTTTCTCAGAGTTGATTTCAAGATCGACATATCGTCTGCGGAATTGCTGTTCTTTGTCATCCAGATTGGTGGGCATTGGTCGGATACTTTTTGCCAGAAGTTTGATTGCGTGTGCAAAAAGGGTGATTTGTCCTTGTTGTGTTTTATCAATTTTTCCCGTAACTTGGAGAAAATCACCGATATCAATATATTTAAATTCAGCCCATCCAAGCTCACCCTTTGAAAGGTCACCATGGAGTTCGTCTTTTTTGAGCGCTATTTGAATAGTGCCTGACTCATCCTGGAGATCACCAAAGATGAGCTTTCCATGCTCGCGCTTTGAGATCAGACGCCCGGCGAGGGTGAGTTCTTTTCCGACATGCGTATCAAAATGCTCATTGATTTCCTTGTTTTGCGCATCTTTTTTTGATGCTGAGGGATATGGATTCACGCCGAGCTCGCGAAGCTTTTTCATATTTTCAATTCGTTGTTTTCTTTGACCAATGAGATCGCTCGAGGTTGTATCCATAGAAGTATTATAGCAATGAAGAATCGCAATAATAACGCAATATGCGTTATCTTTTGATTTTAAGGATTTTATATTTCAGTTTTCCGGCCGGTACTTCGACAATGACGGTTTCGCCTTCCTTTTTCCCGAGGAACGCTTTGCCGATGGGTGAGGTGGAGGAGAGCTTGTTGTTTAAGGGATTTGCTTCAAATTCACCAACGATTGAGTAAGATTCTTCTTTGCCATTCTTTTCGACGATGATGTTTGTTCCAACAGTAATGCCACTTGCAGGTGTTGACACCATGATCTCCGCTTTTTTGATGAGTTCTTCAATCTCTTGGATGCGTCCTTCGACAAAGGCAAGCTCTTCTTTTGCCGCTTGGTATTCGCTGTTTTCCGATAGATCTCCCATAGAACGTGCCAGTGCAAGTCGTTTCACTGCCTTTGCACGACGAGGGCCAATCAAATCCTCATGTTCCAATTTGAGATTGTCAAAGCCTTCTTGTGTAAACTGTATTTTGTCTGACATATTTAGTCCAAAAAAAGCATCCCCTATATAAACCTTTGTATTGCTTCATGTGGGGATGAATGATAGAATAGTACATCATCCAGTCTTGAAAGTCAAATTGACAAGATGCACTCAGAGTAGTCTAAATGAGTAATAAATATGTAAGAAGGCCCTGTTGATTAAGTGTATATATTAGAACTTTAAAATTTGGAATTTGTTGCTGGCCCCGTCGTCTAGTGGCCTAGGACGCTAGGTTCTCATCCTAGAAATCACGGGTTCAAATCCCGTCGGGGTCACACTGAAAAAATATCTGGCTTGTCTTCAGGTGATATAATGACCGTACAATACCTTAAATGCTTGGAAAAAATTGACACGTCTCAACAAATTAATTATTAAACGTATTTAACTATGAAAAATGTGGTATTTCTTCAAAGTTGGTACTCAAATATTACTGACAATTGGTATGGGTGGTTGAAGGTAGAGCTTGATAAAAAAGGCTATACAACTCATTTTGTTGATTTGCCTGAGATGAGAAAAGATGTGCCAGATATGAATATACTCATAAACCAAATAGAGTCTTTTGGTGTTATAGATGAAAACACGACGCTCATTGGTCATAGTTTGGGTTGTTTGCTTGCGATGCGTCTTGCTGAGAAGTATACATTGGATAAAATGATTCTTGCATCAGGATGGGATTTTGATGAGCTGACCGAAGGGCACAAAACATTTTGGCCAAATAAAATAGATCATGCAAAAATAAAAAATCACGTGAAGAAGATCTATGTGATTCACTCTGACAATGATCCCTACATAACGCAGATTACAGCCGAAGATATGAGCAATCGGCTGGGTGCAGAGTTTATCCTTATTCCCAACGGAGGACATCTCACAGAAAAGAATGGTATTACAGAACTCCCCCAATTGTTGAATATTCTCTAACTTACGCAAATTACTTTTTTTATTGCAGGAGTTGATTATTTGTCTATTGACACCACAGTTATATTTATATAAAATTACCTTGAGATACTCGAAGAGGGGTATCTCGCAAAAGTAAGCGAGTTATTTACTCGCTTTTTTTTGTGTTTTTTTCTTCCCTGTATATAATGAATTCAATTCAGAGACGCAATCCAAAGTGACGTTATGAAGATAAATTTTTCTATCTTTCTTTACTCTTTTATACAGTTCATTTAAGATTCCTAGCCTTTCTGGCAGAATTGTCAATTCATTTGAATTTACCTTAGTTCGCAAATACTGAGTGGATCCATATGCAATAAAATCTGCTAATTCTAAAGCTCCACATAACGAAGCTTTTGTATCGAAATGAATCCCTAATAGATTCTTTCCATACCTATAAGTTTTTGATTTTTTATCATGAACGATCAGTGTTTGGTGAAATGTTTTAATAGTTTGCTCATCAAATTCTTTTTGAGATTCAAAACATAGATAACCCTTCTTCTTTTTTGTTAAAATTAATTTTTCATGAAATGAAAAGAATTCTTCTATAATTGTATTTATAGGTTGTAGGAATCTACCTTTATAATCTTTATTGATTACATCTTTTAAGATATTTTGCTTTCCGATAATATATTGGTTGAAATTTAATTCCTTTCTAAGTAGATGTAAATCTATGTAGAAAACTTTGCATTCGTAAGGTATAGACAAAAGTACATCAACAAGTTCAACTGCAGCAGTAAATAAGTTTTTGGTACTTGATAAGCTTGATTTTTTATATCCTGTCTTGAAATCTTCGAAAAGATCAACGGAATGTAAAGTGCTCGATTGATCAAGAAGATATTTCTTTTTCCATATTCTTAAAGCGTGAGATAATTTCTCTTCACTTTGGTCATTTACGACTACCCCAGCCATGTTGAAGTATTGATAATCTTTTGGAGGAGGTTCGTAAATTGCACCAGAACCTGATTCATCAATATATAAATTCTCTGTACCTTGCAACATACAATTAATAATATCATAATGTTATTTTTTTGAATGAGGTCGTCTTGATACTGGATCGGACAAGTGCATTAAGTGAAATTAATATTCACTAATTTGTTTGAAAAAGCCATAACTTAGTTCTCATTAAAAAAGAATCTTGCTCGATCAGATTTTTATTAATAAGAATTGATTGATAAGTCTTGATCAGGGTAAACGTAGTAAGTTAAATGCAAGTCCTGCCGGGTTCACTAAATAAATAACTATTTTAGCCTTTCATATTTATCTTTATCTATTCTTATTTATATTTTTATCTGTAGTAAGAAGGACTTATCTATTTAAGTGTATAAGTAGTCAATTTTCTATTGTCTTTTATTAACTTTACAACAAGAACTATGTATTCGAATATTTCATTTTGCAAGTCGTTGAGTTTGTGAGAGAAAATAGTTTCTTTTTTTTCTTTTGAAAAAAAACGATTGATTCTCAACTTTAGAGCACCTCTGTCCAATATTGTCATACGAGACCATTTAATTTTTCTTTCGGGATTTCGTTCATGTGAAATTTGCCAGTCTCTAAAATCTGAAATACTATTCCTTAATAATTGCGCCTTTATTAATATATCATCTGGCAAATTTATCGACTTTATTTCTGCATATTTTTTCAAATGCTTTGTTAGATCGTCATTTGAGCTTAATGTTAATCCTTTCTCTTGAACACGCCCGAAATATTGCCATATGGCAATTGCAACTTTATCTAATAATATTTTGGAAAACAAATAAAATGATTCAATGTATAGTTGTATTTCTTCTTTGATTTCAAAATCTTTATTGAATAAATCGAATACCAATTTAGAATGTTCTGACTGATTGTCCGAAAGTTTTTTACCATTGTTAATTTGTTCGAATTCTAAATGTATACGTTCCCATTTTTTATAAAGCTTTTGGTAGCGTGTTAATATAAATTCCAAGAAATTACCTACCTAGTAATTGAATAAAACGAAAATGAAAATATATTATTATCCTCGTCAACATACCTTGTTCTTTCCTCATCTATAAGTCTTATTAAAACGTCCATATACATCAATTATACTAATGGCTTGAATTCTAATATTATTTTAAGAGAATTTTAATTCTGGCAAGGAATACCAATCAAGTATTTCGGCTACAATATGTCCTAAGTTTGGCGATGGTAAATTAATTAGAAAATTATCAAATTATCCCCAATATATATTAGCTTTTATGATTTCCATAATCCAATCCTCATCATTCAAAAGATATGCTTGTTCGATAGAAACTGCACGAAAGAATCAATAATCAAAGCTCTTTTTTATAATAAATGAGGGAGTTGCCTTCTGGAAAATTTTCTACTTTTCCAAACTCTGTGTATCCCAGCTTTTCATAAAACCCTGGTGCTTGCCAGGTAAATGTATCGGTAAATGAGACAGTGCAATGCCTCTGTATCGCTTCTTCTTCGGCAGCTTCTATGAGTTTTCTTCCCCATCCTTGTGACCGAATCGACTTATCAACCCACAAGGTATCAATGTGCATCCCATTCCACAGGAAAGAAACAACAATTGCTCCCAGTACAGAATCGTTATCATCTTTTATCAAAATGGAAACGTACTCCATCTTTCTCGGATGGCCTTTGCTTTTGTGGTAGGCGAGCATGCCCGCTTTTATTGTCTCTTTATCTTCTTCGTTTGGCTCACCATTTGTTGTTTCCAATTTTAAGTTGTTCATATTGAAACATTTTATCAGTTATTATTGCGAGCCTCAAACGACTCGTTTTTTTATGCTATGATCTTATGGTTTGGATTTTCAAAAACTGACCCCACATAAGTACCACATTGACAAACGTTTGCAGTTTCGCTTGAGAATATATTTTGGCATATCACTCCTTCTTTTTGGGTGAATCATCGGTATTCGCGGAAGAATAATCCAGGTCTTACGTGAAGAAAAAATATTTTCAAAAATATAATTTAAGTCCCCTTTTGAAGCCGGCTTTTTGAGAGGGGGAAATGCAGGCCAATTTAAATTAGTAGTATTATTTACCAGTTTGCCGCTCCAGGAGTGTATATAGAGCAAAAAGTAAATGCACTTGAGCTTGTTCTATTGGGATCTGCAAATATATCTCCGAGCTGACAATTTGCTCCAATTTCAGCGGTCCAGTCTGCTGAGACTTTGTAATCAACTCCATTTGATTGATATATGTATCCATCATATGCACCCCCAACACAACCTGAAGGATCTGTTGGTAATATGTCAATATACTCGGGTGCGAGATCGGGGATCCAACCACCTGAGCCTGAAGTAGTTCTTGCAGTAGGATCT
>Ga0210057_1001769_pt1 | contig 32189 bp, 32 predicted proteins | sample CryGeyCG2114_010_2_FD_183968 | JGI IMG/M metagenome (GOLD analysis project Ga0210057, IMG submission 183968) | Groundwater microbial communities from aquifer - Crystal Geyser CG10_big_fil_rev_8/21/14_0.10 (SPAdes) (version 2) | ecosystem: Environmental > Aquatic > Deep subsurface > Groundwater ... | reverse complement strand
CAATACTTTCTTCTATAGAGTTTTCTTCTTCATCTGGAAATATCAGTGTTGGAAATGATTTACAATTAAATGTTAGTAGTTATGATCAAAATCAAGACCCCATTATTGCACTCATTAATTATACTTCAAGTAACGAATCTGTTGCAACGGTGAATTCTACAGGATTTGTTACAACCTTACTTTCTGGAAATACCACTATAACCGCTTCAAATGGTAGTATCAATGATACCTTTGTATTAAATGTATTTGAGGCTATCCTAACTTCTATAAATTTGACATCTCCAATCGAAACTCTTGTGATAGGAAATACAACTCAATTAATTTCTGAAAGCTTTGATCAATTTAATTTTCCTATGTCTGTAGTAATTGCATATAATTCTAGCAATGAATCTGTTGCGAATGTAAGCTCATCAGGACTTGTAACGGCTCTTTCTATGGGAAATACAACAATAACTGCTTCAAATGGAACTATAAGTAATAATGTTACCATAAATGTTTATTTCCCAGTCTTAACAAGAATAGACCTGACTCCAAGCTCTACAATTTTACAATCTGGGGAAAGCATACAATTAGATGCTGAAAGTTTTGATCAAAATAACAATACTCTTTCAGTAGTAATTGCTTATAACTCTAGCAATGAATCTGTCGCAACAGTAAACTCTACAGGATTTGTTAACGCAACTGGGATAGGGAATGCAACTATAACGGCCTTTAATGATTCTGTAACTGATACCTCTTTGGTAACTGTTGTTGCAATATCCTGTCCCGCAGTATCTGTGGATCTTTTAACAGCGGGAGATTATGCAATTTTTGCAGGAACAGCAATTGGAAAAGATGGAACGGCTGGAACTTTAATTAATGGAGATATTGGAGTAGGCGATGGAGTTACTTCAACTGCTATCACTGGTTTTTCACTATCAGTAGATCCTACAAATGATTTTTCAACATCTATTTATGTAATTGGAGAAGTATATGCTGCAGATTATACTGGCGGACAAATGGGTAGTACAGGTACAACTCCTGCTAAAGTATTACAAGCAATAAGTGATATCGGCACAATTTTTACTACAGCTAATGGATTAGCTGCGTGTGTTACAGAACTTGGTGCAGGAAATATTGGTGGAATGACCCTTTCTCCAGGAGTTTACAAATGGGGTTCAAGTACAACTGTACTAATACCTACTGATCTTTATTTATCTGGAAGCGCAACCGATGTTTGGGTATTCCAAATAGGAAAAAATATGGTTGTTAGTTCATCTGTAGAAGTTCACTTAACTGGTGGGGCATTAGCTAAAAATGTCTTCTGGATAGTTACTGAAACAACTACTCTTAATTCAGACTCTATTATGAATGGAAATATTATATCGGGTCCAGGTACATCTACAATCGCATTGATGGATCGTGCTACATTAAATGGAAGAGCATTATCTGGGACAGATGTTACTTTAATAGGTAACCCAGTAACAAAACCTACAGGATAATAAAATGAGAAATAATAAATTTAACTTATTAACATTCTCGCTGTTATTCGTTGTGATAATCTTATCTTTCGGATTAGTTTCTGCTGTATCTGCAGTAAATCTTGGAACGGCAGGTGATTTTGTTGTCTTATCCAAATCAGGAATTTCTACTACAGGAACAACTTCAATTGTTGGAGATCTTGGTGTTAGTCCGATAGATAGCACTGCAATAACAGGGTTTGGGTTAATAATGGACATATCAAACCAATGGTCGACATCATCTTTAGTAACTGGTAAAATATACGCTTCTGATTATTTTGTAACGACACCTGCTACGCTAACTACTGCTGTAAGTGATATGGAAATAGCGTACACCGACGCTGCCGGAAGAACAAATCCAACCGCAACTGAATTAGGTGCGGGAGATATTAGTGGAATGACAATTACACCCGGATTATACAAATGGGGAACAGGGCTTAGAGTAGACAGTTCAGGAGTAACTTTATCTGGCGAAGCAAACGATGTATGGATTTTCCAAATTGGAGAAGACCTAACTATATCTAATGGTGCGATTATCACCTTAAGTGGCGGTGCACAAGCTAAAAATATATTTTGGCAAGTTATAGGGCAAACAACATTAGGAACAACTTCTAATTTTAAGGGAAACATCTTATGTGCAACAGCCATTGTATTTAATACTGGTGCAACATTAAACGGAAGAGCACTATCGCAGACAGCTGTTACATTAGACGCAAATACAATTGTCTCACCTGAAACAAATTCTCCATTAATAGTCACATCTACATCAATATCCTTAACATCAACTACTTCTGAAAATGGAAATTCTGCTGGAACAAGTAATTCAATGAACCTTGGAATTGGCTCTGAAAATGTAACAAGTAATGCTAAAACTAATAAGACAGTAATGCGAAATAGTGAAACGATTAGAATTACTTTTATGAATGATAAAGTAAAATTAAGTTCAGGGGAGATTAAAGTTGAAACAGAACTTCCTATTGAAGTTGAAGGAAATAATATTCGTGCAACTCAATCAAATGGCGTCCAATCCGAAATTAAAATAATGCCTGATGCAGCGTCGGAAATTGCATTGAACAGATTAAGATTAAGAGTTTGCTCTGAAGAAAATAATTGCACAATTGAATTAAAAGAAGTTGGAAAAAAAGAACAAGCACAAATTGTTTACGAACTTAAAATTCAAAAAGAGTCAAAAATTTTAGGATTATTCAAAAAACAAATGAAAGTAAGTGTGCAAGTTAATGCAAAAACTGGAGAAATAGTTGGCACTGAAAAACCTTGGTGGGCTTTTCTTGCAAGTGAAAAAGATGAAAGAGAAGGGAGGAATTAAATAAAATGAACAAAAAAGGCGTAACAAGTTGGTTGGTTTGGGCGATAGTGTTTTTAATTGTAGCGATAGTTGCCGGAATATTTGGATTTGGAATTATTTCTGGAATTTCATTCACAATCGCAAAATGGTTAGCGATAATATTTGTGATATTATTCATAATTACAATAATTGCTAGCACAATAAAACGAGCTTAAAATTTAATCTTTATTTAAAATGGAAAAAATGAAACTGACAAAAAAAGACAATAATACTTGGGTAATCATCTTGGTAGTTGTCGTCCTAGTTTTAGTATTTTTTGGAGGATATGGAATGATGGGATTTACAGGAGGGATGATGCAGGGATATTACGGATTTGGTTGGTTATTGGGAATTATTGCACTTATTGCAGCAATATGGGTTATCTATGATGTGCTTGCAAATAACAAAAGACTATCTGAGGGCATGAAATTTCTTTGGATAATTTGTGCCATATTTTTTAGTATAATTACTGCAGTGATTTATTTCCTGATAGGTAGAAATAATCAAAATGATTTATTTGATAGAAGAAGAACCGGAGGAAATAAAAGATGAAAAAAATGAATAAAAAAGGACTCATTGGGCAATTGGCAATAATTATTATTGTAATAATTGGGGGGTATTTTTTGCTTAAATATCTTGGAATAATATAATGGAAAAGTTTACAATAATGGTAACGATTGGAATGATTCTTCTTGTTTTGATCATATGGGGATTAATCGGAAGTTCTCAAGTCTCTGAAATTGGCAATACTTGTGATATTGGGATTGATGATCAGGGAAATATTTTTTGTTGGACGTGGCACAGAAATATGGTCGGAGATATCCAAGACAATTTAAATAATTTTTTTGACGGAGGAAAATAAAAATGGAACAAACAAAAGAAGAAAAATTAGATGAAATAAGAGAATGCATAAATAAGGAAGATAGTTTGTACGCAGTGAGTCGTGAACATGCAGAAAAATTTGAAGAAGAGAGTAAAGCTGAAGGAAAGGGAACGATTCAAATAATGACTTATGGAAACCATATTATTTATCTAAAAGCAGATGATTCTGAGCTTCCACATATTCCACTATCAAAGTTTAATTATACTTCAGGAACATTTGAAAAAAAATGGGGGCCAGAGCATAAGACAATTGTTCTTACACCTAATCACTCAAGTATTAGAAAAGTTGAGATTGAAATTCAAGGGATGGATATTCATAATATGAAATTACTACCTGATAAAACTGGCGATGTGATTGAAGATACAGCCAAAGTAAAAATAACAAGACACTATAGATTTATTGAAGGAGATTCTGAAAATAAGTGGGATTCTGTTTCTGCATCTCCTGGTGAAACTGGGGCAAGGTAATTTTTAGGATTAGTTAAAATGAGAATCGATAATTAAGATTAAAAATTTTACAGATTTAAATAATTTATTTATAGATGTTAATTTATCTAGTAATTATCATTTTTTCAAGTTCTTCGAGCATTTCTTTTGGTTTTCCTTTTGAAAAATGTTCTCTTGCAGGTTTTAATATTTCTATAAAAATTTCTGCAACCGAATTCTTTAAATCAATTGGATGAACTATTCCGTCTTTAAAATCACTTTCTAATTTTAAATAATCTTTATACTCTAAATCTCCTCCAAACTTTTCTGATCGACTTATTTTTAATTTTCCCTTTATCGGAAAGATTAATCTTTTTATCCAGTCTAAGATTGGATTATATTCTACTTCTTTTTCCATACAAAATGCTTTGTTTATTTTTCTTTTAATTTCATCTTCAGAATCATGAATGAAAATACATGTATCTGGTTTTGATTTACTCATTTTTAATTCAGAAAGCATATCTTTTAATTCCTCTTTTTTAACTGGCCATTTTGAAGGTTTACCAAGACCCATAATTAAACTATGGTGAACAGCCATTGGTTTTATTTTTTCTTTTTTTGAATTTAGAAGGGGATCAAAGGATAATTTTAATGCAACATCTCTTGCAATAACTTGAGCTTTACGTTGGTCAATTCCTGCATGAGGCATGTTTATCTGTTGGGCAAAAATATCTGCAACTTGCATCGGGGGATAAATCAGTTTAGCAAAGTCAACTGAGCCTCCTTCCGTTCTTCCCATAATAGTTATGCTTCTTTGCATTCTTGATAAGGAAGTATGTTTACTCACATCAATAACATCTAACCAATATTTATCGTTGTTATGATAGAATTCACTTCCTAGAACAAATTTTAATTTTTCTGGAGATCCCCCAACGCATTTTAAGCTTGCTCTTAATCCTTCTTTAAAATAGCCTACAGCTATTTTTCTTATTTTTTCTAAATCTCCTCCAAGTTTATCGTTAATCCAAGAATGATAATCTGCTAAGAATACGCTACAATTAACTCCCGCATCCATAAAATCTTTTACTTTAGACATGCACATTAATCCAGTTCCTAAATGAATCTTTCCAGAAATTTCAAATCCAATATAGTGATTTAATTTTTCTCCTTGAGATATTTTCTCTTCCAATTCCTCTTCTCCAAGTATCTCTTCAGTGTTTCTCTTAATCAATTCAAATTTTTCATTAAAATTCATATTATAATAATAGTTAATTCTTTTTTAAAGTTTTAGGATTTATTTGGGATTTATATTCAAGGTGAAATTTTAGGCGAGGATAAAAATTAGTGATTCATAATACAAAGGAACCAATTTAGAAAGTTTGAAATTTGAAATGTTGAAAGATTAAAATATAAAAACCCTTGAAATTTCATTGTAAGATGGATTTTATACTTGAAACAAAGAGATTAATTCTTAGGAAACCAAGATTAAGCGATGCAAAGGATATTATTGAAGGAATAGGGGATTTTGAAGTATCAAAAAATCTTTCAAAAGTTCCTTATCCGTACAAAAAGAAAGATGCTGAAATTTGGATAAAGAGATCAATCAAAAAAAGCAAAAGAAATGTACAAGATGGTTACAATTTTATTTTGGAGCTCAAATCAGATAAAAAGGTAATTGGTTGTTTGGGTATTCATAAACTTAACAAACAGCAGGGAGTTTGTGAGACGGGTTCGTGGCTCAATAGAAAATATCATAGAAAAGGATATATGACTGAAGCAAAAATTGCAGTAAATGAACTTGTTTTTAATCAACTAAAAATGAGAAAAATGGAAACGGAAGCTTTTGCAGACAATAAAGCGAGTAACGCTACTCAAAGAGCAGTCGGTTACAAATATGAAGGTTGCAGGAAAAAACATAGTGTGTCACAAGCAACAGGAAAAATCCACAACAATAATCTTTATGGATTATTAAAGGAAGATTGGAAAAAGAACCTCCCAAAATTAAAAAAACATTTGGAAGAAAAGATTAGAAAAATAGTTTAGTTTGTTAGTTGGATTTTTATCACAATACAACTATCTCAAATTCACGATTGTTGTATTTATTTTTTTCAATTTCCTTAATAAGTTTCGTGTACTTTTCAAATTCATATTCATCATTATTGTACTTATGAAGAGCTAAATCAAAGCTACACTTATTTTTTATTAAGTAGTTATTTAAATTATTTCAATAATTTTGTTTACTCTTTTGTTTTATAAATCACATAAAATGGAAATTATCTTTAATAGATATTCGGAGTATTTTCCAATACATAAAAATAAAATTCTCTTTCAAAAAAAGTTAAAAAATAAAAATAAAAATTCCGAGAGGTTAATTAAAATCTTCTTCGGTTATTTGGTCTGTCATTGCTTCTTCCGCCGAATGATCTTGGTCTATCTCCGCCACCGCCGAATGATCTTGGTCTATCTCCGCCGAATGACCTTCTTGGTCTATCCGACTCTTCCATTGGCTTAGCTTCTGATACCTTTAGAGCTCTTCCTTCGAACTCTTTACCATCCATTTTGGCAATAGCTTGTTTTCCTGAGTCTTCATTTGAAAAAGTTAAAAATCCAAATCCTTTTGACTTTCTCGTGAATTTGTCTATGATAATATTAGCTTCTGTAATATCTCCAAATTCTGAAAACGCACTCTTCAAAGTTTCTTCTGTTGCACTAAAAGGCAAGTTTCCTATGTATAGCTTCATTTCTTGTTCCTCCCTTGTCTTAACATCCTGTATGGAATTTTGGCAGGTTTTTAAGAGTTTGCTTTTAAGAATAATGCGATTTAGGTTGTTTGAAACTATGCCGTATGAAGGGAAGTAATCGCTTTTCTTCGAGATTTTATGAAAAATTAAAGCTAAGAAGAAAATTAAGAGATTATAACTTTTTCTTTTTTATTGCAAATAGTGCAATTATTGCCCAGATAACGGAACCAATCAAATTGTAAAACATGTCATAAATTGTGTCTTCGTACTTTGGCATAATAATCAACCTTGAATTATATGCTTCAACTCCCGCCGAATGAACTCCAGCCAAAAGAGTTTGAAAATTTTTGTCTGCAAAATATTCAACAATCTCCCAAACCAATTCAAATGAGAGTAAAAGTCCTGCTGAAAGGAGAATCAGAATTTTTTTATTTTTAATTTTCCTTTCAAACATAAAATAAAACAGTGTGCATGCAGCTAATGGCGAGAGAACATGAAGCCATTTGTCAAAACCAGGGAAAATATAAAATAAACCGAAAAAAAGTTCTCCAAACAGATTTGCTAAAAATAAAGCAAGTATTCCCAAATAAATAATTGTAGGGATTTTCAATTTGTAATAAATGAATACGGCAATGGCTAATTCTGCAAACCAAAATATTGCCCTTCCCGGAATTTGAAACAAGTCCCATATTCCCGCGAAGAGGAAAAATGCCCAAATAACGTAGATAATACAAACAACCAATTTATTTTTTGAATAATCTTCCATACTTATCTATGGTTTTAATATATAAAAATCTAATGTGAAGATAAAATTTTGATTTATTTTAAATAATATTCTAAATATAATGCTCCTGTTATTTTTTCTAGGAGAGTGTAGTGTTTCTTTCTTTCTTTTTGATTTCCCACGAATTTTTCAATCTGTCTATTTCTATCTACATCTTGCCATCCTAATTTGAAGTCTATCTCTGCAGTATCAACCAATTCAAATTCAGCTTGAGTTAACAATTTTTCAATTCCTTTTTCTTTTAAATATTTCTTAGAATAATTCCATAAATATAGGAGATTTCTTTCGCAAGAGGGGAGTATATCTTTCTTACTATTTTTTAAAGATTTTGAAAATTTTAATTTTATTTTTTCATAAAAAAATTTTATTTCATAATTTGAGGGAAGATTTGATTTTAAGCTTCTTATCTCTTGCACGTAAAAATTATTTTCCCCTTCAGGATTACCAAGGAGATAACTTCCTAATTTTTCTTCTTTATCATAAAAACAAAATTTGTATTGTTCAATGAAGGAATTATTATTTACATAAACGGAATTTGTTTTTTTAACTCTTATTTTTCCATTGTTGAGTGGAACTTCCTCTATTGTTCCAAACTTTTTCCCTCCAATCGGAAACACAATTTTCTTGATTCCAAGTCCAATTTTCAAAATTAACCCCATAACCCTTATCCCCAAATTGTCTATTTAAGCTTTTATATAACAGAAAATTAAGGATATTTTTTTAAGAAATGTGCCTTTAGTTTTTTTGATGAATTGAATATGATTCCGACTATGACGAGTATAAAAAAAGAAGCCAGAGCCAGACTATCGAAATATTCCCATATCCAGTTAAATCCCCTCCCACTTAAATATCCAATAAGCCATGAAACGATAGTCCAAAAAATTGCCATAATTAAATTTAATGTAAAATATTTTTTGAATGGAACTTTTTTCTCACCAAGATAAACGTTAATTATGAATTTTGCACCCATAATAAACTTGGAATAAAAAAGTGCTACAGAAAGTCTATTGCCGGTTAGAAAGTCTATTATGAAATTTGTCTTTGCTAATATTTTACTTCCACTTTTGCTTTTTTTGATTTTATCAAAATAAGGGCTTGCACCGATAAAGTAGAACAAGCAATCGGCAATTATTAATCCCAACAACGTAAAAAATATTGGTTCAAAAAATGAAATTTTTCCTTGAGAAAAAAGAAAGCCCACTAGAATCATAAATGAATCTCCAAAAATTCCCCCCATTAGGACGTATAAGACTGGCGAAAAGCTCGAGACAAGACTATCATTCAAAAACCCCATTTTTTAAAAAAGGAAGAATGGTCTATAAACTTTGCTTTTTTCTTTGGAAGTTCCTTCAGTATTACTATAAAAAGTTTTTGTATAAAAATTTAATATTTTTTTGAGGAGTAATTTTTAATAGTTTTTTTGTAATTTTCAAAAAGTTTTTTATTCATTTTTTTCAATTCAAATTCTTTTGCTCTTTTTGAGGCATCCTTGCCCATTTTAATCCTTAGAGAATAATTTTTTGTAAGTTTTTCCAATTTTTCAGCAAATTGTTTTTCGTTTCCTATTGGAATAATAAATCCAGCATCTTTTTTTACAAGGTTTGGTGTTGCTCTCGCATCCACTCCGATTACTGGAAGTCCCGTCGACATCGCTTCAAGTGTCGTAATTCCTTCAGTTTCTATTGTCGAAGCCGTTAAAAAAACATCGGCTTTTTTATATTCTTTAATTATCTTCTCAGGTTTTACAAATCCTTTGAATTCCACATTTTGCAAAAGGTGGTTTTTTATTGCAAATTGTTTCAACTTTTTTTCTTCAGGACCGCCACCGACAATCAAAAGTTTTCCTTTGTTGTTTTTTATAAATATTTTAAATGCTTTTAAAATCACATCAATATGTTTTGATTCAACTAATCTGCTTGTAGAAATAAAAGTAGGGGTTCTTTTTTTTCTTTTGGAATAAGAAAATTTTTTTGTATCTATTCCGTTGCTTATTGGATAAATTGGTTTATTTATTCCCTGATTTTTCAATTCTTTCACCATTATTTCTGAGGGAGTTATTACGGCATCGCATTTATTAAAAAAAGTTCTCATAAATCCCCAAGCAATTTTATTGAACGCTTGAGTTCTTTCAAAACCTTTTAGATCAAGTTCAGATCCAACTTCAGGAAATATTGTGTGTGCAGTCGCAATTACTGGAATCTTTAGCATTTTTCCTGCAATAAGCCCTTCCCAACCAACGCCGAAAATACTATGGATATGTATGAGGTCTGGTTTTATTTTTTTTAATTCCTCATAAACTTTTCTGAATGTTGGAATTCTTAATTTGTATCCCTTGTAACTTTTTATAGGAAAACTTTTGAGTTGTGTATATTTGGAATTAGAGATGTTCAATTTTCCTGTTCCAGAAGGTACAAAAAAATAAATTTTATTCTTTTTTGAAAGAATCTCCATATTGTTTTTTATGGAAGTTGTAACCCCATCAATAAGAGGAAAAAATGAATCCGAGAATATTGCTATTTTCATCATAAATATAAAAAGATTTGAGGCAGTTAAAAAGCTTATCCTTTTATAATCTAGTTTTCATTAAATTTAATAACTTAAAATTCCTTTTTTTCAAAATGGTCGATGTTTCCACATTTAGTGATGCCTTTTTATTTGTCCAGACGCAAGGTTATCTCATTATTTTTATGATTATGATCGTAGAGGGACCGATAATCACTACAGCCGCGGCCTTTGCATCGTCACTGGGATATTTCAATATATGGATTATCCTTGTTTTGGCATTTCTCGGGGATTTTGTGGGAGATATGGTAATATATTTATTTGGGCATTTTGGGAGGAGAAAATTCATATATGAACATCGAAGTTTTTTTAAGGTCAATGTAGAGAATTTGAAAAAAATTGAAAGCCATTTTGGAAGACATTTTGGAAAAACAATATATTTGTCGAAAATGACCCCTCTTGCAGTTCCCACAATTTTTCTTGCAGGAGTTAGTCAAGTTCCGGTAAAAAAATTTGTATTGTGGAGTTTGCTGTCTGGAACTCATAACATGTTAATTTTTTCTGGGATTGGTTACTTTTTTGGTTCCGCAGCAGGACCAATACTTGAAACTTATAAGCATGCAGGGTGGTATCTCGTTTCTTTAGTTGTAATAATAGCCTTTGTATACTTTCTTGGTAAGTTTATTTCAAAGAGACTTGTTAAGCAGAAATTTTAATACAAAAAGTAAGAAGGTTAATAAATAATTTATTCCCTTAGAGTTTATGGTGGATTTTAATTCTTTTGGGAGCTTACTTTCATTTGTCAATGGGAGCGGATACCTTTTTATTTTTCTATTAATGTTCATAGGGAGTTCAATTATTACAACCGTTGCAGCGTTTGCAGCTTCGCTCGGATATCTTAATATTTTTATGATTGTGTTTTTGTCTTTTTTTGCTGAAACTCTTCAAGCATTTTTATTTTATTTTATTGGGTATTTTGGAAGAAGAAGATTAATTGGAGAATATGGGAAATTTTTGGGAATTTCAATAAAATTTTTGTATAAATTGGAAACACATTTTCAGAATCATCTTCCAAGAACGCTTTTTTTCATAAAAATAACCCCTTTCCTTTCATTTCCCGGACTTTCACTTGCAGGAGTAAGTCATGTTCCAATTAAAGAATATGCGTTTTGGAATGTATTAATTGCTTTTGTGAAAGCAATTGTTTTTAGCTTCATAGGTTTTTCTTTAGGACTTATTGCAAGCTCATTTTTAGAGGATAAACCTCTTGGGATATCCATTTTTATTTTAGTTTTGATTATGGTTGGAATTTCATGGATTTTCAAATATTTTTTGCAAAAGCTTTTCCAAAACGATTTTTCTTTGAATTCAATTAAGTTTTTTAGTTTTAATCTTTTTAGATTTTTGAAAAATAGGTTGAAAAACAAATTAAAAATTAATGTTTTTAGGTAAAGAATTAATGTTTTAAAACCCCTTTTTTATTACCATACAATTTATAAATAATTTCTTCTTTGAAGTGATATAAAAAGGTGGAAAAATGAAGAAGATTTTTTTTGGGTTATTGGTTGTGATTTTTTTGATTTCTTTTTTGTCTGCAAGTATTGGATTTGAAGTTCAACCGCAGGAAATTTATAACAGGGGAGACTTAGTAAAAATCTCGATTAAGATTATTCCAGAGCCAATTTTTGAGGAAGTAGTTTCAGTTCTTTTGATTTGTAATTCGGATGAGAGCGAGGTCTATAAAGAGTTTTTATCCTTGACAGAAGAAAAAATAAAAGAAATAGAAGTTTCATTGGTCAGTTCGTTGATTGGAAATTCATATGGAAGTTGCAAGTTTCAGATAAAATTGGGGAATAGCTTGGTGGCAACTTCAAATAATTTTGAAATTTCAAAGTCGATTAAAATTGATTTTTTAAATTGGGGAGGAATATTTGATCCTGGTTTTCCCGCAAGCATAACCGGTTCGGCAATAAAAGAAAACGGAAATCCTACTAATGGGATTTATGAATTGAAAGTTGGCGAATTAGTTTTTTTAGGAGAAATTATCAATGGAGAAATTAATATCATTTTTGATGTGCCCGAAAACTTTTCTGCAGGAGAACACAGATTAAATTTGACTATTCTTGAAAAGAAGAATGGCGAAATTTTAAATTATGGAAACAAATTATCATTTTTAATTGTGAGACAAGTTCCGACAAATATAGAAATCTCGTTAAATCAAAAAAAAATTATGCCGGGTGAGCAATTAAGAGGAAAGATAATTTTGCATGATCAAACTGGGAAAACTATTTCCGGAGAAGAAGCTTACATCGCAATAAAAGATGCAAGTGGAAGAATCATAGAAAAAATTTCTTCCAAAACTGGCGAAGAGTTTGCATACAATACTGAAAAAAATGATTCTCCATCTATTTTTCAAATTTCAGTTTATTCTGGGGAAATAATTAATCATGGAAATTTCGAGATTATTGAGAATAAAGAAGTGGAATCGGAAATTATTGAGAATTTTTTGATTTTGACAAATGTGGGTAATGTTGATTACAACGAAAATTTTACCCTTTCAATTGGAATGGAAAATATCAGTTTCCCTTTGTTTTTAAAGGTTGGGCAGACAGAACGGTATAAACTTACTGCTCCCGATGGAGATTATGAGGTTTCAGTCAAAGAATTAAAAAGTAGCGTGTTTCTTTCTGGAAATGCAATTGGCGTTGTAAAAATTGGTGAAAATTATTCTTTAAATTTTTTGAATTATGCTATTTGGATTATTGTTTTGTTTATCCTCTCTTTTGGCACTTACTTAGTTTTTAAAAAAGAACGTAAAAGAAAAATGTTTTCAAGAGCAAATAAGGTTATTAATTCAAAAAAAGTTTCAATTGAATCGATTAAAATTTCAAAGAACGAGCTTCTAATTCCTTCAAAAAAAATAGAGCTTTCACTTTCAATAACGGGTTCAAAACAAACAGCAACTATTGGATGTATTTTTTTAAAAAATTATGATATTTTAATGTCGGGTGAAGGAGGAGTCAATGAGACTTTATCGAGGATTTACAATCTTGTGGAAGAGAGCAAAGGATTTGTTTATCTAAATAATAGTTATATCTTTTTTATTCTCGCACCACATTTCACTAAAACATTTAAAAATCAAAAAGAAGGGCTTTTGATTTCCCAAAAAATAAAAGAAATTCTGAAAGAGCACAATAAAAAGTTCAAACAAAAAATGGATTTTGGTATCTCTTTAAACTCGGGCGAGATAATCTTAAATCCCGAAAAAGGAAAGGTCAAATTTATGAGTCTTGGAACATTTATGACCCTTGGAAAGAAACTTGCATCGTTCTCCGACGGGGAAATTCTAATTTCTGAAAACTTAAAAACTATCCTTGGCGTAGAAGTTAAAGGAAGCCTTATGGAATTTGGAGGAATAAAATCTTACAAATTTGAGAATATTTCAGATAAAAATGTGCACTCCACTTTTATTAAAGGATTTTTAGCAAGACAAGAGAGAGAAAAGGCTAAAGAAAAAATTTAGTTACATTTTTTTTAAAACTTCAATTCGTTTTTCTAAGGGAGGATGTGTTGAACCCAAATTTTGAAAAGGATTTGTAAAGAACATTGGTTCCAAAGCTTTAGAAACTTTCTTCTCGGGATGATTTTCTTTTTTAATTTTTTCTAAGGCTCCGATTAACCCATTTGGATTTCTTGTAAATCTAACTGCAGTAGCATCGGCAGTGTATTCTCTTTTTCTAGAAATCGCGAGTTGTACGAGTGAAACAACAATTGGGGCTAAAATTGCGAGTATGATTCCGACCACAACAAAAATTGCAGAATTTCTATCGTTACTATTCCTAAACCAAAGGCTCCTTAGAAAGATTTGCGAAATTATTGCAATCATTCCTACCATTACTGTGACAAGAGTTATGAATCGAATATCATAATTAGCTATGTGTCCCATTTCATGGGCAAGTACCGCCTCAAGTTCTCTTCTTTCGAGTTTTTCAAGAGCTCCGTTTGTAACACAAATTATTGCATTCTTCGGGTCCCTTCCACTTGCAAATGCATTTATTGAATTTGATTCCATGACATACAATCTTGGCATGGGAATTCCCGAAGCAATTGTCAAGCCTTCAACAAGGCGGTAAAAATCCCTATACTTTATTCTGTCAGCTTGTTTGGCACCGACGGCATTTATTGCGATCTTATCGGAATTATAGTATCCAACCCAAATGTAAAAGAGTGAAACTATTATCGCAATGATCATTATAATAAAAAAATAACTTGGATCAAAAGCAAGAGAAATCACATAACCGATTACAACAATTACTATTGCAATTAAAGCGATAAGTAATATGGAGTTCCGTTTATTTTTTGAAATTTGATCCCTAAAGTCTATTCTGTCCATATAGAAATTAAAGACTGAAGGGTTTTAAAATTTAATCATCTTTTGAGGGATTTGCTTTTTTTAGAAAGAGGGGGGATTCATGGATAAGGCAACATCAAATAACCGTTACTAGAAATTTTATTAATGTCGAATAATTGTAATTTTAATCGACCATATTATTAATGTATTTTAAAGCAAAAATAAACTTTACTGAAATCCTAAGGGGTATTTACAAATTCATGTAACTTTAAATTAAAAACTAACTTTTGGATTTTTCTTCTCTACTTCAGCAATTTGAAGATATTCTTTAACTTTTCTTCCATACATTCCCGCAAAAATGGTTCCTGGGACTTTCTGAACTAGGTTGTTGTAAGTTAGTATTGAATCATTGTAATTTTGTCTCGCATATGCTACTCGATCTTCAGTTGATGAAAGCTCTCTTTGAAGCTCAATAAAATTAGTGTTCGCCTTCAAATCAGGATAGTTTTCAGCTATTGCAAAGAGCCTTCCAAGAGCACCTTCAAGAATATTATTGGCTTTAACCTTGCCAACGAGGTCTTTTGCAGAGACCAAAGCTTTTCTTGCGTCGTTCACATCTTTCATAATCGTCTTTTCATGCTTTGCGTATCCTTTAACAGTTTCAATAAGGTTTGGTATAAGGTCCGCTCTCCTCTTAAGTTGAACATTAATCTGAGAAAGTGAATTGTCTATTCTGTTAGAAAGAACAACAAACCTATTGTAATAAAAAATTGAGATTAGTAAAAGGAATGCAACTACTGCAATAATTATTACTGTTAACATATTTTAATTTGGGGGATATGATTTATAAATTTATTTATGTATTTTTTAACTTGATTTTTTCCGAATTCATTTGGATTTCAATCAAAAAACTTTATTAACTATTTTTATGTAGATTATTTATGATGGAAAAAATTGAAGGGTCTTTTCAAGAAATTGAAAAAAACGCAGAGTTTGTAAAATGGTTTTCAAAAATCGATAAATCTTTAATTTCTCTTGTGGGAGAGAAAGGAGCGATTCTTGGAGAGCTTTTTTTAAATAAGCTTCCCGTTCCAAATGGTTTTGTCGTGACTTCCGAGGCTTACAGGAAATTTTTAATTTCATCAGGACTAGAAAGCAAAATCAAAATTTTACTCGCAAATGTCAATTTAGATAATTCAAAAGAAATTGAGGAGATCTCTAGTAAAATCAAAAATTTAATTGAAAATTCTGAATTTCCCGAAGAAATAAAAGAAGAGATTATCGATTCCTACACAATTCTCGGGACAAATAAGATTGAAATTGAAAAAGGTAGCGCACGAGATATCTTGAATAATGCATCAGAACCCGTGTTTGTTTCAGTCAGAAGCAGTATTTGTTTCAAAAATTCAGAGAAAATTGAAAGAAGGGAACAGGATACTTACCTTAATGTTAAAGGCAATGAGGCTGTTTTAGAGCATGTCAAAAAAGCATTTGTCTCACTTTTTAATCCGCTAACTTTGAAAAGAGAGATGAGAAAAAAAGGTTTCGAAAATTTTAATATTGCAGTTATTGTGCAAAAAATGATAGATAGTGAAAAATCTGGTTTTGCATTTTCTAAGGATTCTTCTGAAAACATAAATATCTCTGCAATATGGGGGATTGGTGAAGGGTTTAATCTTGAAAATATTTCTCCAGATAAGTACACTCTTTCAAGAGAACTCGAAATAATAGGCAGGCAGATTGGTGAAAAAACTGTTTTTGTAATAAGAGACTCTTCAGGTTCTTTGAAAGCAATTAAATCAGGAGTTGAAAGAAAAAATTCTCAAGTCCTTAGCGATTATGAAATTCAAAGGATTGGAGACTTTGCTGAAAAAATAGAGGTCCATTTAGGTTCGCCTCAAAGAATTGACTTCGCAATCGTAAATTCCGAAATTTCAATTCTTCAATCAGAAGAGTTTCAAATTTCAAAAGTTAAAAATAAAGAAGATCCTGTTGAAAATTCTGAAGTTATGAAAGTCGAAAAAATTAGCAAGACAAAAATAAAACTTGATTTGGATTCCCCATTTATGATTGAAGATGCTGAGAAAACGGCATTAAAAAAAATTGGGATTTTAAAAATTGAAAAAATAATTGAAAAAACTGGAAAGCACCCCCTTTACTTTTTGGAACAAAATTCTTTGATTCAATATGAAAATATAATTTATGACGGAATAAAATCAGTTGCTGAAAATTTTGAAGAAGTTTGGGTAAGAACAAATGACCTGTTAAACAACCATTCCCTAAACTTGGAAGGAGCTCCAAAAATAAAAGAAGAAAATCCGCTTTTGGGTATGCATGGAGTGAGGTTTGGATTAAAATATCTCCCTATTTTAGAGGCCGAATTAAAAGCGATAAAACGAATTTCTGGAAAAATTGGTGTCGGAATCTTGATTCCTAACCTTATTTCAATTGAAGAACTGAGGAAGGTAAAAACTATTTTAAAGAAAATAAATTTTGAGAATGTAAAAATAGGCGTTTTAATTGAGACTCCAGCCTCAATGCAATTAATAAAAGAATTTTGCAATGAAAAGGTTAATTTAATTGTAGTCAATTCAGAGGTGATTGCTCAAAATATCCTCAGTGTTGATTCTTCGAATCAGGATGTTTCCATTTATTTAGATTATTTGCATCCTTCCTTAGTTTATCAGCTTGAATACTTGATTCGGGTTGCAAAAAGAAATAATGTTGAAACTAATATTTTTGGAAAAGGAATTTTAGAAGATAAATTTCTTGAATATATTCTTCGTAAGGAGATAGATTTTATTTCAGTTCCACCCGAGTACGCAAAGAAAATTTCAGAAAAAGTTTCTTTTTTTGAAAGTGATCTTTTGAAAGTTAAAGACTCTGATCCTAGAAAGTACGAACTTGAAAAAACAAAAAAAGAATATTTAAGAGGGGGACAAGAATTAAAAAGTTTTCCGGAAAAAAAGGAAAAGTCCACTAAAAATAATGATGAATCGGTCGATATCTTAGGGATTTTTTAGACGCTTAGGAAAATTTATAAACAAGTATCTCTTGCACTAGGTATGACAAAAAAGGGCGTGAAAAAGAAATCTCCTGGAGAGTCTTTTAAAAAAAAGTTATCTTATGCACACGAAACAGAAAAGCTTCTTGTCGAAAATTTTGTCTCACTTCAAAAAGTTATGGTTAACCTTTCGGGAAAATTTGAAGATTTGACTCGACGAATTTCTGAACTCTTAAAGCTTTTTGAAGATTCTGCGAAAGTAATAGTCAAAAATGAAATGGAGAAGAAAAAAGAAGATAAGGGGGATAGAGAACTTCTCGATGCGATGATTTCAATTCTTGATCAGAATAAAGTTATTGCAAGAGGTTTGACTTTGATTTATGAATCTATGGATAATTCTCCGAGTAATTCAATGAGTACAATTAGTTCCCCCCATAAAATTTCTATTCGGCCAGAAAAAGTTGAGCTTCCAACTGAAAAGAAGAAATTGGTGAAAGAAGACAAAGATTATTCTTTTTCAAAGGCGATTAGACCTTCACCAGGTCCTTTTCCGCCGAGAATGTAAAATGTTAGAACACATCCCCGACGAAGTCAGATTAAAAGTTTTGATTGGATTTACAAGAAGTTTGATACTAAATTCTAGGAATACGGAAATATTTAGGCTTGATGAAATTGTAAAAGAACATTCTTCCTTACCGCTTCAAAAAATTTCAAGGAAGGAGATGGAAGAAAAAATAAAAGAAGATTTGAAAGAAAAAATAAAAGAAGAAGTTAAAGAAAAATTAGCAAAAGAAAAATTGATAATCCAAGAAGATAAGAATGAAAAACTTTTTAATCAAAGTCCTCATGAAATTAAGAAGGATTTTTTCAAATCTCGTCCAAGAGTTCAATTGACAAAACCTGCCGAATTCCAAGTTAAAAGATCTTTGAAGATTCCAAGAGTATCTTTCCCCCCCCACTTAAGGTCTGTCAAACCTTTCCCTTCAAATAATATTTCTATGGATCTAGGGAAATTGAACCCTTTTATTCAAGATTCAAATGTTACTTCTTTAGAATCTGAAGGAGAAAATGAGCCTGTTTATGTAATTGGTTCAATGGGAAGAAAACCAACCAACGTAAAATTATCAAAAAGAGAGATTGATGAAGTGATACATCGGTTTTCGGAAAAATCCAGAATCCCAAAATCAGAGGGGATGTTTAAAGTTGCGGTTGGAAAGCTTCTTTTAACAGCGATGATTTCTTCTTCGGTAAGTCCAAGATTTGTTATTGAAAAACTTAGGAATAATAATCTTCCTAAACCGGGCAGATATTAAAATGGAAATTGACCACTCAGATTTTCTACAATTTCAGTTTGAATATTTTTTTCGCTTAATTTTATCAAAATATCTTTAAGCCATAAATATCTATCTTTTTCCATATAATATTTTAATTCATCTTCTTCTAAACTTTGGGGGTAGCTGTATTCAGCATTATACTTTCCAAGATTTAGGTTAACTAAATATTTATCCTTATACTTTTTAACATCTGATTTAATTGAAGATTCATTAAGATTGAATAAAATCAGGTTTTTCTCAATCTGAGTTAATTCTGCGGTAAAATTTAATGATTCTGGAATTGTTACATTGGTATTATTAAAAATTTCTGTAATATTTTTGATTTCTTCATAAATTGATTCTTTTTCAATTTCCATAGAGAACGATGCAATTTCATTCCCCTCATAAAAAAGTTTTATATTTAATGTTCCATTTGTAAAGGTTTTATTTAAGCCGTTTAGGTCCATAGAAAAAGTTTTTGAATTTTCTCCGAAATATTTAGGACCGAATCCCATTTCAGTAATGCTATACTCAGTTCTAATTATTGTAGAACTGCCATTCTTTTCTAGATTAATCGTTTCGTCTGGAAGTGTTTCTCCGTTTGATTTAACACTACCTGAAACAAGTTTCACTTTTCCAGATTTAACGACCATCTCTTTTTCTTTAGAGACTTCTCCTTGGATAAATTCTTGATTTTTCTTTTCCCCGGTAACTAGACCCGTAATAAAACCTGAAACTGAACCAAAAGTGTTAGCAATGGAGTTTCCAGTAATTGTGGGGGTTTCACTTTCGGGTTCAGGAATATTTTCTGCTTCTCCATTATTTTCACTAGGAGTTTCTTCAGTTTCAATTGTTTCGGAGGCAATTTCTTTTTCATCTGGAACTTTTTCTTCAGATTCTGGAACTATCTCCGGGGCAATCTCCACTTCAACTAGTTCAGAGCTGTTTTCCAATTCTCCTTCAGATTCTTGGAGTACTTCTGGTGTAACATTGACCTCAATTCTCTCGGTTAAATTTTCTTCATCGCTTATAACAGAGTTATTTATGGAATTATTCAATTTTTCTAAGGGGTTTTCATTAACCTCTGAAGTTTCTTCACTCGAGATTTTTAATTCAAAACTAACTGAAGGATAGGTTATTTTTTTCCCAATAATTCCGTATCCTTCTCCTGAGCCTGAAACTCCCGAATCTTTAAGATAAAAATTTCCAGATTCAGTTTTAGTATCAGAAATAAAATCATTAAGATTATACTCTTGTGAAAATCCATTATTCTCGAAAACTATTTTCGAACTTGCAGGGATCATTTCGCCTTCGGATAGAATTAAATTGAGTTTTCCATCTACGAGTTCCCCTTCAATTAATTTTCCCTTGACGTCGAAAATCAAGTTTCCTGAAATTGTTTTATCATTAATTAAAAAGAATCCAATAATTGCTAGCATAAGAACCGAAAATATAATTGTTAAAAATAATTTCGTTCTTTTTGAGTTTTTGTCTTCAACATGAACGCCATGGTACTCAGATACAACTTTCCCATTTATTCTCTTGCTTTGGTAAAAATAGGGCCCATATACTTTCCCATTTTTTGTAATGTATTTTTTGTAAACCAATGTAAGTAACCTCTCTTAGAAATATTAAACAAAAAGGTGTATTTAAATTTTTAGAATTAGAAATTTACTTACTCTGTCTGACCTTATTCTTGGGGAGGGATATAAGGAACCAAAATTAAAGTTTCGTTCCCTACGGGAATCTGCACATATCCATTATTTTGCAGTTGTATTAATATTTCAGAAACAGCCAAATTAACTCCTTCTGCTCGTTTTTCATCAACAAATTTGTTATATTGTTGTTGGAAAACAGCCATATAAAGAACAATAAGGATAAGCAAAACCACAACTGAAATTAAAACCTTAACAATCAATTTTGTTTTGTCTTTTTCATCTCTCATAGTGAATATAAAAATTTTAAGTATTTAAATCTATCTTTTTGCGGTGATTTCAAGAAGCGTATTTACATCCTTCAAAATAATCCCTTCGGGAATAACTACTTTTACCGAGATAATATCTCCTTTGTTAAAATTAATTGTTCCATCTCCGACGGTATCATAATCGGATTTTATTCCGACCTCATTTAGATCAAATGTATTTCTGAATCCAACAACCTCTCCATTTTTGTAAACAACTATTTCTATTTCTCCTTCTCCAGGAATTTTAACTTCAAGATTTGTAGAGATTCCAGTTATGTCACCATCTCTTAACATAACATATCCTTTATTTTCTGCACCCATAACTCCCGATGCAGAATTTAAAAAAGTTGATTCAGATATTTCTCCGGAAATTCCCAAATTTAATAACATTTTACCCATCAAATTTTGCAATTGGGTTTTTATTTCCAATTCTGAAGCAGTTATCACATATACTGGAGCTTCACCTTCAACATCAATTTCATACATAGCAATTGCTGTGTCGTCTATATTTTGAATTTTTATTTCTTCAGGGAGATTATTAAAATCCACCTCTTTTATGTCTTTCACTTTTTCTTGTAATATTCCTTTTTTAGAAATAATATTTTTTACGAATTGTTCAGTATCTTCTGAAACCGCAGCGCTTTCAGCTAAAACTCCTGCACCTAAAAGTATGATTGTTCCTAAAGCAAATAATACTGAAAACCTCTTCATTTTATATTCAACATATGCAAAAGGGTTATTTAAAGATTACTTTTATATAGTTTTACTCGCTAAAATGGTCATGAAAAAGGTGGTGGTGATTAGTCTTGGTGGTAGCCTAATTATTCCTGACAAAATTAATTATTTCTATCTCAAAGAATTTAAAAGAGTCATTCTAAAAAATATGAAAGATTATGAATTTGTTATTGTTTGCGGAGGCGGAAGTCTTGCTAGAAAGTATATTGATGCAATTGAAAAGGAAAATGGAAATGTTTATTACCAGTCTTTGGCAGGAATAAGTGCAACGAGAGTAAATGCAAGATTTTTATCTTATTTTTTTGGTTTTGATCCTAAATGGGGAATTCCTCATAATATGAGCATCTTAAAAAAATACTTGAGAAAGAGAGGAATTGTTATTTGTGGCGGTCTTGAGTACGAGCCAGACCAGACTTCCGATTCAACTTCTGCAGACATTGCTTCTAAATTAAAGGCAGATTTTGTAAATTTGACCGATGTTCTAGGGCTTTACACAAAAAACCCCAAAAGTTTTAAAGATGCAAAATTCATTTCCGAAATTTCATGGGAAAAATTTAAGAAAAGGGCAGAAAAATTAAGATTTAAACCAGGGCAACATTTTGTTCTTGACCAAAACGCATCGAAAATAATAATGGAAAAGAAAATTAAAACTTATATAATGGAGAGTCCGAGAGAACTTGATAATCTTCTCAAAAACAAAAAATTTAAAGGAACAACTATTTTTGGTTAAGTAAAATGGAAAAAATAATCTTAACAGAACAAAATTTTAGTAAACTTAAAAATTTGGTTTTGAAAAATAAGGGGAAGGAGATAATCTTTTCTTCCAATAATGACGAATTAAATAGGAAAATTATCGAAAAACTTCAAATCAATACTCTTTTGATTTCCCTTGAAAACAGGAAAGATTATATGAAACAGAGAAACTCTGGATTTAATGAGGTGATGGCAAGAATTTCTAAAAAAAATGGGATCAAAATAGGAATAGATTTTGATGAACTTATAGGAGCTAAGGAAAAAGAAAAAATTGTTTCTAGAATAATTCAAAATGTAAAACTTTGTTCGAGAAATAAAGTTGGGATGGTTTTTGTTGAGGGGAAAGAAAAAAGAGATATTCATTTATTAAAATCTCTTGGACTCGTTTTCGGAATGCCAACATGGATGACAGCAGATCTTAATTAAATAAAAGTGCACCCATACTCAGTTTGCCATATTTCAAAATAATTATCATTCGAAATATTTGTTTCTGATTCATTAAGCCGTACATATGAATTGTGAATTGTCAAATTTGGATAGACAAATTCAGTTATTAACAAACACCTATTTTCATTGCTTCCCGGAAAAATTATTTTGTAACCAACATAATTAATAGTTCCTAGTTCTTTAGGCAAATTTGGACTATCAAAATATTCCCCTAAGTTAAAAGGCCAAATTGAACTTACATTTCCGATGATTGCTACTTCTTCTGGAACACAAATTCCGCTCTCACATAGTTCTCCCAATTCACAATCATTGTTGGAAATACATTCGAGAGGTTCATAACATTCAGGATTTCCTGTACTAATTCCACAAACAAAGTTCCCTTCACACAATTCAACTGTTTGCTGAGCAGAGGATTCTTTACAATTTCCATCCTGGCAAGTAAAATTTCTATATTGTTGAATGATAGATTCGGGAGGAGGACTTGAATAACAATAAGGAAATCCGATGAATCCACTAATTCCACAGGCTTCGCTTAAGTTTTCTTGGGTACATGGAATTCCGACGGGAATACAATTTCCTGCATAACAAAATTCAGAATTTAGACAAACTTCAACAACTGAAGCTTCAGTTTTGCTTTGGCAAAATCCAGTAAAACATTCAAATATTTTTTTATATTGTAACACTTGGGTTTTATCAGCACTGCATATTTCTGAACCATTTATCCAGTAATCAACTCCACAATCAGAATTTTGGGTACAAATATCAGTCGTTGAATTTACTTGTATATTTCCTCCGAATCGGTATCCTGCGGTTACTGGTCCGATTGTTTCAGTTCCTCCTCCTGAAGGAAGGAAAACAGGAGCAATTGAAATTTTCCAAATATCGGTTAGGTTAAGAATTTTACTTGTTGTTAAATTGAGGTAAAAAGTTCTTTTTTCAAAGATTTTAAAGTCGCCAACTTCTTCTATAAAGACCTCTGAATTTTTGCTGTCTTCAACTATAAAATGAATTGCAGTAACTTTTTCACTTGACACGCCGGTATTTCTTGCAACTTTTAATGTTGCAATTCCTACAGAATAATCAATTGAAGCTGATTCTATTACCATATCTATTCCAAAATTGCCGAGTGTTACGGAGTTCAATCCTCCTCGAATGAACCCATTTATAGCAACCCAAATTATGGCAATTGCAAAAAGTACAAGCATAATAATAATTATTGTTGTAACAACAGTTGAAAGACCTTTCTTGTTACCTCTTTTATTCATTTAGTATTCAAGGAGAAATCTTTTATAAATTTATTTAAATTTAGATTAAAATATTAAAACCAAATGTTTTTAATTGGGGGCGTTTAATAATAATCATGAAGAATTTAATTGAATCTTTGAGCATCAATGAGAAAAAAATTTTACCCTATCTTGAAGAGAAAAACATTTCTGAAATTTGCAAAAAGTCGAATTTGGACAAAGTTTCAGTTTTAAGGGCACTTGAATATTTAAACAATAAGAAAATTATTGAACTTGAGACTCAGAAAAAAAAAGTTATTGATGTGGGGGTAAATGGAGCACTTTACAAAAAGAGGGGGCTTCCCGAAAGAAGACTTCTTTTGCTTCTTGATGAAAGGAGAATCATTCCCCTTGGGGATGCAGAAAAAGATTCAGGACTTAGTCCAGATGAATTCAAGATTTCACTTGGAGTTTTAAAAGGTAAAGCGTTTATTGAAATTAAAAATGGGAAGGTGGTTTTGAATGCTTCAAAAGAAGAGATTTCAAAGAAAAGTCTTGAAGAATTGTTTCTTGAATCTTTACCCATCGAAGAGGATAAATTAGCTCCAGAGCAACAGTTTTCACTTAAATCTCTTGTTAAAAGAAAAGAAATAATTGAAATTGAAGAACGAAAAAAATTTTTGATTAAAGTCACGCCTCTTGGAAAGTCCATTATGGGTTCGAAAGAAATTTCAAAAGACTTAATTGAACAAATAACTCCTGAACTTCTGAAAAAAGAGCAAAATTGGAAAAACAAAAAATTTAGAAGATATGATGTTACCTCCCCCGTTCCTAAAATAAATGGAGGTAAAAGACATTTTGTAAACCAAGCAATTGACTATGGAAGAAAAGTTTGGATTGAGATGGGTTTTGAAGAAATGGAAGGGAATTATATTCAACCAAGTTTCTGGGTTTTCGATTCGCTTTTTACTGCACAAGATCACCCGGTAAGAGAAATGCAGGATACTTTCTTTTTAGGAATTAAAGGAGAATTGCCAGACAAAAAAATTGTTTCTACAGTTAAACTTGCCCACGAAAAAGGTGTTTCTGGAAGTAAGGGTTGGAGTTACAATTGGGATGAGGAAGAATCTAAAAAAATGGTTTTGAGGACACATACGACGGTTCTTTCAGCATTAACTCTTTCAAAATTAAAAAAGGAAGACTTTCCGAAAAAATATTTTGCAATTGGAAAATGTTTTAGGAATGAAACTGTTGATTGGTCGCACGGTTTTGAATTTAATCAGTCAGAAGGAATTGTCGTTGGAGAAGGGCTGAATTTCAGACATTTACTTGGCTACTTGAAACAATTCTTCAACAAAATGGGTTTTGAAAAGATTCGTTTTACTCCTGCATATTTTCCATATACAGAACCTTCGGTAGAGATCCATTGGTTTCATCCGGAGAAAAAAGTTTGGCTTGAACTTGGGGGTGCAGGAATTTTCAGACCGGAAGTTACAACCACTCTTTTAGGAGTTGATGTTCCAGTTTTAGCTTGGGGTCCCGGTTTCGATAGGATCTTAATGGATTATTATAAAATAAAAGATTTAAGGGAACTTTACAAAAATGATATCTCTCAATTAAGAAAAATGAAAAGTTGGATGAAAGTTTAATATGGCAAATGTAAAATTTGACCGGAAGAGTTTTGAAAGAGAAATTGGAAAACTTGATGAGGTTATGCAGGAAAAAATAGCACTTTTTGGAACGCCAGTTGAAAAAATCGACCAGGACATTGTTGAACTTGAAATTTTTCCGAATCGACCAGACCTCTTGGGGTACCATGGATTTAAGAGGAGTTTTTTAAGCTTTTTGGGAAATAAAACGGGACTTAAAATTTATAAGTTGAATAAACCAGAAAAAAATTATGAGGTAAAGGTTGACCCAAGTGTAAAAGATGTTCGTCCTTTTACAGCATGTGCGATTGTAAAAGGGTTGAAATTTGATGACTCCAAAATAAAAGAAATTGTCGAAATTCAGGAAAAACTTCATGCAACTATTGGAAGACAAAGAAAGAAACTTGCAATTGGGATTTATCCTTTAGAAGAAATTTCTTTGCCAATTACTTACAAAGCTCTTGAACCGGATAAAATAAAATTCAAACCTCTAGAATCTCCTAGAGAAATGTCTGGCCTTGAAATTTTGCAGAAGCATCCGACGGGAAAAGACTATGCTCATTTGTTAACTGGAAAAATGAAATTTCCGATTTTCATAGATAATGATGAAAATATTCTTTCTATGCCTCCAATAATTAATTCTGAAAAAACGGGTAGGGTAACAAGTAGGACAAAAGATGTTTTTATTGAATGTTCAGGGTTTGACTTTGAAATTTTGAAAAAATGCTTAAATATAATTGTAACAAATCTTGCGGAAATGGGGGGGAAAATCTATCAGATGAAGGTTAAGGATAAAATCACTCCTGACTTTGAACCCGAAAAGATGAGCATTTCTATTGAAAGAGCAAATGGGCTTTTGGGGCTTGACTTAAATGAAAAAGAAATGAAAGTATGTCTTGAAAAAATGGGTTATGATTATAAAAATGGACAGGTGGAAATTCCTTCTTGGAGAATGGACATTTTGCATGAGGTCGACTTAATTGAAGACATAGCAATCGCTTATGGATATGACAATTTTAATCCGATAATTCCCGAAATTTCAACAACGGGTTCAGAGAATAAAAGGGAAACTTTAAAGAAGAAATTTGCAGAGCTCCTAATTGGTCTTGGGCTTTTGGAGCTTTCAAGTTATCACCTTGCAAAAAAAGATGATCAACTAATAAATATGGGATTTTCTGAAAAAGATAATATTCGGTTTGTGGAACTTGAAGAATCAAAAACTGATTACAATATAATGAGAAAAGAACTATCTCCTTCTCTTTTGAAAATTATCTCTGAAAATAGTGATTCAGAATATCCTCAGAAAATTTTTGAATTGGGAAGAGTTTTTTATTTTGATGAAGAAAAGAAAATTATTGAGAAGGAGAAGTTGTGTTCTCTTCTTGCCCCCGGAAATTTTACGGATTTGAAACAGATTTTAGATTATTTGTTTCTTAATATTGGGCTCGAGTTCAAGATTGAAGAAGAGGAAAATCAGTCTTTTGTAGAAGGAAGAGTTGGAAAAATAATTTTTGAAGGGAAGAAAATAGGAATTATTGGAGAAATTCATCCAAAGATTCTGAGGAATTGGAAGATAAAAGTTCCAATTTCGCTTTTCGAAATAGACTTAGAAAAGCTTTTTGAAAAGTTTTAAATAAATACTTTTAATTTTTTAATCTGTGCCGCAGTAGCTTCCATAAGGGATGCACTTCGGTTTTAATATTAGAAACTTATGACCCGCAAGTAGCTCAGTTGGTAAGAGTGTTACCTTGGTAAGCGAGAGTGGATTTACATTCTCTCAACTGCACTATCTTTCCTAAGATAGCAAAAAGTCCAAAAAGGTAGAGGTCCCGAGTTCAAATCTCAGCAGGATCATTCAGTCCCAAAAATTTTTTCTACGAAAAAACTTAGAGGTCCCGAGTTTCGATACCCTTTCAGGGCACAAGTACCTCTTCGAGGTACCCTTTCAGGGCACAAGTTCTCGGCTGTGGCTTATTTTTTAGAAACTCTTCTTCTTCGGATAATGAAGAATATCAATTCAATCTGTATGCCAAATAATAATGTTATTGAATATAAGGTTAGATTAAAAAATCTTGAAAATGGTAATAGCCCTGAAGAAGGGTATTTTCCGCTGGGAGAATTTCAATATCAAGATTCTAAACAGGGAGAAGTTCCTTTTGAGATACAATGTTTAGTTGGAGAATTTGCTGGAAACTTAGATTCTAGTTTGATTAAGGGAAAAACTCTTGAAGTCTCTGTTAAATTAGAATAAGTTTAATTTTTTTTAAGAAGTTTTAATGGCTTCTTCTTTGGATAATGAAGAATATCAATTCAATAATTCCAAAGAGTATAACTAATGCTCCCGAAAAAATCATAATTAACCCGAATATACTTTCCCAAAATTCAAGTGTTGAAAGGTACAAAACTAAAGAAATAATAAATATCACAAAAGAATAAATTAAAGATTTAGTAACTTTTCTAAACTTTTTTTCAGTTACAACTTTTTCAGGTTTTTTTGTAGAAATCTTTTTCTTCACCTTTTTTTTAACCATGTCTGATATACGAAACTTCAGTATTTAAATATTTTTATTTGAGTTTTTCCCAAATAGATTCATTTTCAAGATCACTATTTTTGATACTTTCATTTTTAGGTTTCCAGTCTAAGCTTATTGCATGTAATGTTATCGACTTTGCATTTTGAAATGTGCTTGAAAGCCATGAAAGATAGATTCCCCCTGCTTCAACCCATCCCGAAGGATTTCTGAAATCGACATATTTTCCGCTTATGCTTATGTTAAAGCTAAAGTAAACGAAAATTAGCATTGTAATTAAAAAGAAGGCAAATAATTTTGGGAGATTCTTCAGTTTAAGGAGTACGACTACTATGGCAATTAATCCGAGTATTAATATCACGATAAATCCCAAAGTCATAATTTGAAGATGAATTTCAATTATAAAAATTTATTCTTTCGTTGAAATGCTCCGACCTGTTCGTTCCCCCGACTTTCGTTGCTTTGCAATTCCATTAAAAGTCAAAAAACTCAATTCGAATTTTCGTTCTCATCTCGGAAAATTTAAATTTGGTCTAAAGACCGAAAAACGCCCCGACCGGGATTCGAACCCGGGTCACCGCCGTGCTTCATCACTTCGTGCTGAGTCAAACGTCAGCACTTGCCATTTGAAAGGGCAGCATTCTTGGCCTCTGAACTATCGGGGCACGATATACATAAGTTTCGCGCCCATCGATGGCGATTTCAAAATGCCTTCTGTGAAATCGCGAAAATATGATAAAAATATTTGTTGAGATTAGTTTAAAAAAGTACCTGTTAGGACTTATTTCTTTTCTGGCATAATTATCCACGCTATGAGGTATGCGAGGAGTCCAGCACCATAAAATAAAGTGAATATGACTAAAAGAAGTCTCACTGGTATGAGGTCAACATCAAAATATTCTCCGATTCCAGCGCAAACCCCCCGATTACTTTTTCTTTTTTTAGGCGATAGAGCTTTTTTATTTCTTTCTTTGCCATTACGAATAAAAACAGACTAATTTTAAAAGAGTTTTGTTAAGTAACTTTTATATAGAGAAATAATCTTGAAATTCAAGTGTAGGTTCAATAACTTTCAGCCTAGTTTTGACTAGTCTTTGCTTATTGAATTTGTAGACAAATGATCCTGTAGCTCAAACTCGCAAGCTCAGTTGCTTTTTGGGTTAAAGGTTTGTTGCACTGATTTTAGTGCAACTGAACATTGCTCAGCTCGGTCTCTCACTCGGGGTTGATGGACAAAATTGTCCTTCGTGAAAAACCTCGGGCTTGATGTCGACTAGGTTGAGTGATTAAAATGATCCTGTAGCTCAGCCTGGTTAGAGCGCTGGTCTTATATGAATGCACTCCGCAAGGGTTGTAATCTCAAAGAATCATTCTAAGGGGTCAAGGTCTGTTTTGCAGATATTCCCTTAGTTTAAGAGAAAAATTCTAAGAGAGCCAGAGGTCCTGAGTTCAAATCTCAGCAGGATCATTCAGTCCCAAAAATTTTTTCTACGAAAAAACTTAGAGGTCCTGAGTTCAAATCTCAGCAGGATCATTCAGTCCCAAAAATTTTTTCTACGAAAAAACTTAGAGGTCCTGAGTTCAAATCTCAGCAGGATTGTCTTCTATTTTTAGTTTAAATCTTTCCAAAAAATCATAATTTTAATTTCCATTTGTTTAGTATTTTAAATCCAAAAGAAAGACTAATTTTTTTCAAAAATTTTATTAAAATTTTTTAAGTTTTTCTAACTTTTTTTGAAATTTTTTGAAAAAATTTGTAGGGAAAAAGTTTTTTATTTTTATCGAGGGGGTAAGTAAAAGTTTTCCTACACTGTTTATACCGAGAATATGGGAATATTTATATACTAAAATTGTGTAAGATAACCAAATAAAATGGTAAAAGGGGTGAATGGAAATTCTTTTAGAAATTTTAATAAGTTAAATGCATTTTTTTTAGGAATTTTTAACATTAATTTTTCAAATTTTTTGAAACAAAAAAAAATCTTTTTGATTTTTTTAGTACCAATTTTTTTAATTGCAGTTTTTTCTGCGGCACCAATTTTGGACCAACTTCATTTGAACATTCAAACCACAGATTCAAATGGAAATGTGATAACTGGAACCTACAATTTTGCTTTTAACATTTCAACAGATGTTTCATGTGCAAGTATTGTTTATTCAAACAGAACAACTTTAACAACAGACTCAAGAGGAATTATTTCGTATTATTTAGAAAATACAAATCTTGATTATGATTCCCAGTATTACTTATGTTATTACCGAGATGAGGTTTTAATTGAAACTTCTGAAATTGCAAGAACTCCTTATTCTTTCACAGCACAAAATGTGACTACTTCTGGACTTATTGTAGATTCAAATTTGAATCTTGGAAGCTACAATTTGACTGCTAATTACTTATTTGGAGATGGGCGGTATTTGACAAATCTTAATACTTCTGCAATAAATGTCTCTGGAGTTAACTATTGGGTTAAATCTGGGAGTAATCTTTATTATAATGACGGCAACGTCGGCATCGGAACGACGAGTCCAGGAAGTAAATTAGATGTTGCTTCTGGACAAGCACTCACAGTCGATAATATTTTTGCTCACGCCTCATCAGGTTTAGTATTAAATTCTTTAGGGACGACAGGAGGTTTAGTATACCAATTGCAATATAATAGTGCAGCAAAAATGGTAATGGATCTAAACGGTAACGTCGGCATCGGGACGACGAGTCCGGGGGCAGAACTCCACATAAATCAAGGAAGTGCTGGGGCTCTTCTCAGAGGTTCTACTGGAGGAGTAGAAACTTTTTCTCTAAATTTGAATTCAGATAATTCTTGGACAATGTGGGATTATGTTGGAAGCACTTGGAATAGTGGAATAACACAAAAGAGCGGCAGCGTCGGCATCGGGACGACGACACCGCAACAAAAATTACACGTTGCGGGAAATGCGGTTTTCAACGGAACGTTAACGATCGAAGATGCAACGTCGGCACAGCATGCGGTAACGTTGGGTCAATTGCAAGCGGTCAATGCGTCGTCAAACAATTCTGCCTATTTGGACGGCTACGATTCAAGTTTTTTTATGCCTCTAAATAATTCGGTTTACGGGCAGTTCGACTTTAACGGGGGTTGGACTTCGAACGGATTAAGTATAATAGATGGGAATCTTTATGCTCAACAGGGTTACTTTTATCAGATTAATTCTTTGCAGGTTGCGAATTTGGAAATGAACGGTTCAATAATTCCAGATATGGATAATCAATTTGATTTAGGTAATTCAAGTCGTAGATGGCGGGACTTGTATCTTGGGGGGGAAGTATCGTCTGACGGAACGGGTGACAATTACTTTTTAGGCAACGTCGGCATCGGGACTACGAATCCGTCAGCTAATTTGGAAATAAAGAATAATGCTGTAAATACAAATGTTTTTTCTATTTTAGCTTCAGATAATTCTCAATTATTCAGAATTTATGAAGATGGTTCAGGCAATGGTTTACTTGAATTAATGGATGCTTCAGGTAATAATGATATTAGATTTAGAACAGATGGTAGTGATAATTGGATAAATTCAGGCAATGTCGGCATCGGGACGACGAGTTCGTCATATAAATTAGATGTTTCTGGTGTTATTAGAACGAACACTACTTACAGAATTACAAATACTGGAACTTCACAAGATTTAATACTTGCCGATGCTGGTGCAGGTACAGCAAGAGTATTTGAGTTGAAGTCAGATGCTTCAAGTAACGGAGAATTAAATTTAAGAGATGGTTCTTCAGTTATAAAAATAAATTTTGATAGTGCAGGCTATAGTTATTTCAACGGCGGCAACGTCGGCATCGGAACGACGGGACCAAATGCGAAGTTACACGTCAATGGAAGTGCGATAATAAATGGAACGTTAATCGGATTGTCTAATGCGACGGACTTAACAGGTGCTGTGACTTTAGCTCAATTACAAGCGGTAAATACGACTGCAAATATTGCTGAAACAGACCCTTATTGGACGGCGAATTCTACTTTAGTTCCTTATCTTGCAAGTGCCAATACTTTC
>Ga0210057_1001768_pt1 | contig 32197 bp, 31 predicted proteins | sample CryGeyCG2114_010_2_FD_183968 | JGI IMG/M metagenome (GOLD analysis project Ga0210057, IMG submission 183968) | Groundwater microbial communities from aquifer - Crystal Geyser CG10_big_fil_rev_8/21/14_0.10 (SPAdes) (version 2) | ecosystem: Environmental > Aquatic > Deep subsurface > Groundwater ... | reverse complement strand
GGCGACCAACCGAGTGAATTTTTCGCTTTGGTGATATCCAAACAAAGTTTCGTTTTTATAGTCGGCTTAGTAAGGTCATATTCAACTTTCAGATTTTTACCGGAATACTCGATAATCTTATTGACCAAGTCGCTAATGGAAATAGAACTGCCGTATCCCGCATTTAAAAGCTCGAATTTTGAACTTTGCTTGGCAATCGCTAATTTTACGAAATCAACAAGATCGGAAATATACAATAAATCCCGTTCTTCTTTGCCTTCGCCCCAGACTACGATTTTGCTTCCCTCCTTGGCAGCCATAACCTTGGTTATGGTCGCTCCGAAAACATGGGATTTTTCTAAGTCGTATTTGTCATAGGGTCCATAGATATTGGAATGCCTGATAACCGTGTATTTGGCTTGGCCAATCCTTGAATAAAATTCGCACATTTTTTCGTGGTATACTTTCGTCCACGCTCCGCCGAAATAACTCGGATAAATTTCTTTATTGGCGTCAAAATCGGTTTCCTTGACGGGAGAATCACCCGGTTGATACATAGTGGTGCAACTGAAAAATACAACATGGGATACTTTGTGATCATACGCCGCTCTAAAAATAAGCGCGTTAATAATAGCGTTATCAGTAACGTGATAATATGGTTTAGTAACAATATCTTTGGCACCGGAAGTAGTCGCAGCCGCTTGTATGATAATATCCATTCCCTTTACCGCCCGGGCTACGTCATCCTTGTTGGTAAGGTCCGCTTTAATCATTTTAATTTTACTCTCATTGAGGGGTTCGGAATCAAGATAAGTTCCGTAAACTTCAAAGTTATCGTCATTTACAAACGACTCGGCCATATTTCTGCCGATAAAACCCGTGGCTCCGCAAACTAAAATTTTTTGTTTATTCATTTGGAAAAAACATTATACCTCTTATTTATTATTTCTTTATTTTGTTCATACCAGGCCATCACTTCTTTAATTCCTTCTTCGATGGATATTTGAGGGTGAAACCCTATCGCCTCGGCGCGGGAAACATCCATAACCCTCTTTTTATCTCCGGTCGGTTTTGACGTATCCCAAACTACCTTCGGTTTAAACTTAAGATTACCCACGATAATATCAACAATCTCTTTTATACTCACGGCTTTGCCGCTGCCGAGGTTAATCGCCTGCCCCGCCCCTTTTTCTATGGCTACCAACATTCCTCTGGCTACGTCTTTGGCGTGGATAAAATCACGCAACGCCGAACCGTCGCCCCACACCACAAAAGGATTCTCTCCGCCCAAGGCCCGTTTTATCAAAGAAGGAACAACCATGGCATTCTCGGGGTCAAAATTGTCATAAGGTCCATAAACATTGGCCGGTCTGACCACGGAAATTTTATCCCAGCCGTATTCAATCTTGTAGGCATCGGCCTGCAGCTCCCCCATTCTCTTGGCCCAGCCGCCGAACCAATCATTTTTAGAGGGGAAAGTTTTCCAAACATCGTCTTCGTAAAAAATTTCCGCCGGAGCATAAACCCCGATAGTGCTGGTAAAAAGATACCTTTTTACACCGCACTGCCTGGCCGCTTCCATCATATTCGTGTTAAAGCGCAAAAAATTGACAAAAATAGTCGCGGGTTTTTTGGCTACGATAGCGGGCGAACCTTTAATTCCGGCCAAATGGAACACGTCATCCATACCCTGGCAAACCTTCAGACAATTTGAAAAATCCGTAAGGTCAACTCTATGATATTCCGCTTTTGGGTGAACTCGGCTAGGGTCGTCCATAGAAGCGACTCTTACTCGCGCCCCTTGTTCCAACAGCATCTCCACCAGCGGCCGGCCAATTAATCCGGTTCCGCCAGTTACCAAAACATTTTTTGAGGCGAAATTTTTTGAAACTTCGTTTTTAATATCCATACGATTAAAACCAACAAACTGTTTCTATAATTAATTTTTATTATATTTTTTATATATTTCTTTAACGGTATCGGCTATCCTTTCTGCGTCAGGAGTAAGATTTTCTTTTTCCGGACTGGCGCACACTGATTTATCCTCTAATCCTAAGGCCTTAACCGGAACACCGGTCGCGAACATTAATTCATAAGCTATTGATTGTGAAGCGCCGGCCGTCTCAAACCCGGAATCTACCACGATTCCCAGTTTACTTCGCTTTAAAGGATTTAGCAACTTTTCCGTCAAATAAAAAGGTTTTAACCACGTAATATGGATTACATTACATTTAATTCCGTTTTGGTCTAAAATTTCGGTTGCTTTTTTTATATTAAATCTGGCTGATGATATGGCATAAATTGTGACATCGGCATCGTCATTTATAATATCCGGCATTTCCTCGGCATTATTGAAACTAAGGCGATGCTCGCTAACAATCATCGGGTCATCATTCTCCATAAATACTCTCCAACATTCTTCGTATTCTTTCGGGGTCATCGGTGAACAAACGCGGAGTCCGGGAAAATGCATAAAAATACTATGTAATTTTCCGGAATGTACCGGACCAAGCCCTTTTCCTTCGGTGGCTATAAGTCTGACAAAAATAGGCGTACCTTTCCCAAAAAATTCTTTTGTTTTTGCGGCGTAATTAATAATGGTGCTGCCATTAAGAAAGAGGAAATCTTGAAATCTCAAAACGAAAATCGGACGCCGGCCGGCTACGGCGGCGCCAACGGCTATCCCCGAACCAGCGACATCAGCCATTGAAAGCTCAATAATTCCCTGACAATCAGGCACCGTATTATTAACCCAGCCAACCGCCGTCAGCGCCTGACCCAACACTAATCCGTTATTTTCGCACAAATGACGCCTAGTAATTTCTTTTATTGTTTCGCCAACTGTTTTTCCCATAATTCGTTTATATATTGTTTAGTTTGGTTTTCTATTTTTTCATAATCTATGCCTAATTTAGCTAATTCTTTTCTGGTTAAATCCAATCTGTCCCATTTAGGAGGACTATCAACCCCCACTCCCGCATGCCAGTAATGCCGGCAGGTGCGGCAATTGATAAGAGCCGGCAAATTTTTTACCAATTTTTCGGTGTGATGAGCAACCAACCAAGGATCATCGGTGATATCTACTGCGGGGATATTGAAAGCCTCCGCCACTTTCGCTATTTCCCAATTACGCCTTACTTCAGTAGGCGTCAGAATGGAAAGATTATTATCCTCGCAAACGAAAAGGACCGGAAGCTTATGCGTAGAGGCAAACCCCATCGCGCCCAAAACATAATCTTCCTCGGCGGCCGCATCACCAAAAAAGCACACTGTATTCTGTTTACTCCCGAGAGCAAAACCTACGCCTAAAGGAACATTTTCGCCAATAAGCCCATGATGGCCTATCATCCTGATATTAACATCTTGAATCATCGGTGAGCCGCCTTTGCCGCCGGTGCAACCGCTCGGTCTTCCTAATAATTCATCAATTAATTTAACGGAATCGCCTCCGAAAGCCAAATAAGTGCTGTGTCCCCGATGCTGGGCAAAAATATAATACCCGGGAATAACCGTTGAGATAGCGGCGGCAATTGATTCTTGGCCTATAGAAAGATATATTGGGGAATGAATTAATTTTTGATTGTAGGCGTCAGCCACTTTCAATTCAAAATACCGGGCAAGACAAATGCGGCGGAACATTTCCGAGGAGATTTCCGGACTGAATTTTCCGGATAAGCCAGGTATGATTCCTAAGTCAGCTGTTCTTTTCATGATTAAATATTTTTGAATTTCTTGAAGAGATTAACCACGTCGTCGTCAGTTATGAATTTTTTCTTGGCCGCGTGATTTTTAAAGTACTCGGCGAATTCTTTGCTTTCCTGTTTATCCAATTTAAACCCAAGCTGGGCCAATTTATCCTCAAGGGCGTGCCGGCCGGAAAGCTTGCCGAGAAGCAAATTATAGCCGGACAAACCTATGTCCTGGGGGTTTATTACTTGATAGGTTTGCGGGGATTTCAACAAACCGTCCTGATGAATCCCGGACTCGTGGAGAAAAGCATTCCGGCCAACGATGGCTTTATTGTAGGCGATTTTTATCGCAGATAACTCTTCAATTAATTTGCTGGTATTGATGATTTCTTTGGTATTGATGTAATTTATATCTTTTTGATAATAATCTTCCCGGGTTTTTAAGGCCATAATCACCTCTTCGGAAGCGGCGTTTCCCACCCGCTCGCCTATGCCGTTAACCGTAACCTCGGCTTGTTTGGCGCCCGCCATAAGACCGGCCAAAGTATTGGCAACGGCCAAACCCAAATCGTTGTGGCAATGAGTGGCGACAACAATATCTTTCGGCAAGGCTTCAACTATTTTACTAACCCAAAGAGCGTAGCCCTCCGGCGTGGCATAGCCTACGGTATCGGGCAATTCAATGGTTTTGGCTCCGGCTTCCACGCAAGCCCGGCAAACTTCTATCAGGTAATTCAAATCGCTTCTGGTGGAATCTTCCGCCGCGAATTCAACGTCGTTGGTAAAATTCCTGGCGTACTTGACCATTTCTATCGAAAGTTCTTTCGCCTGTTCGCGGGTCATGTTGAATTTATGCTTTAAATGGATATCGGAAGTCCCCATTACCACCTGAATGCGGCCCTTTTTGGCATTGCCCAACGCCTTGGCGGCCACTTCAATATCTTTTTTATTGGCTCGGCACATCGCGCTGATAATAATGTCATTACCGAATTCTTTGGCTACCAAATTTACTCCTTCAGCATCCGATTCCGAAGCAATCGGAAATCCGGCTTCAATTATCGGAAGCCCTAATTTGACCAATTGCCTGGCGATTTTTAATTTTTCCTCTGGGAAAAAATTAACCCCCGGGGCTTGTTCGCCGTCTCTTAAAGTAATGTCGTTTATTAAAATTTTTTCCATGTTACTCTCTGACTTCTAACGCTTTTTGTAATTTATCCATAGCCTCAATAATCATTTCCGGTTTTCGGGTATAGCACAACCGGACATAGCCCTCGCCATATTCCCCAAAACAGGTACCGGGCAACAAAGCAATATTGGCTTTTTCCAGAGCGAACTCGGCAAATTGCTGGCTGGTCATCCCGGTTTTGGTGATATCGGGAAATATGTAAACTGAGCCCTCGGGTTTCAGACAAAAAATTCCAGGCATTAAATTAAGTTTTCCATAAATCAAATCCCGTAAATCCTGATACATTTTGGTTCTCTGTTCAATAAGGTCCTGATTCTCGGTGAGAGCGCTAATGCCGCCATATTGGATAAATGGCGGAAAACAAGAAAATATTGTCTGGAATAACAAACCTATTTTTTCCATAACCGGTTCAGGTCCGATGGCATAACCCAATCTAAAGCCGGGCATGGAATAACCTTTGGCAAAACCGTCAAGAATAATGGTCCGCTCTTGGCATTGGTCTGATTCGCTTGGAGAATAATGTTTTTTCCCGTCATAAATAACTTTGGAATAAATTTCATCGCTCAATAAATAAAGGTTATGTTTTTTGGCTATCAGGGCTATCTTCAAGATTGCTTCTTTGTCAAGCACGGCGCCGGTGGGATTACTGGGAGAATTTAAAATGATTAATTTTGTTTTATCGGTTATTCTTTTTTCGATTTCTTCCGGCTCTATATGAAATCCGTTGGATTCTTTAAGGGGCACGCCTACTTTCTTGACTCCGGTATAATTCGTGACGGCGATATAAGTGGAAAAGCCGGGGTCTGGATAAATAATCTCATCGCCGGGGTCGGCCACACACCTGATAACGAAATCAATAATGGCGTTTGACGGCATAACCACGATCTGTTTAAAAGAAGGACTAAAACCGAGGCGCTGTTTTATATTCTGGCTTATGGCTTCCTTGAATTCGGGAAGACCGGTTGAATCGATGTAGTGCGTTTTATCCTCATCTAAGGCTTTTTTGACGGCGGCTATAACATGCGGATGGGCCGGAAAATCCGAATCTCCGATTTCGAAATGATAAATTTTTTCGCCGGCCCGTTCCTTGCTTTGTAATTTCGCTAGCAATTTAAACATCGGCTGGCCGATTAAACTATCGGTAATTTTTGATAATGGCTTCATGGTAATTCTAAATAGAATTTAATCTTTTCACTTCTTTTCGACAGTGCTCCAAAAGAAATTCCACGCTTTCCTCAAAAGAATATTTCGGCTTCCAGCCGGTTTCTTTTTGGAATTTGCCGACATCGGGAATCTGAAGCGTAACGTCGGTAGGGCGCAAAAGAGCGGGGTCAACTTGCGAAGGAATTTCTTTTTTCGCTTTCTTTTTCAAAACATCCAAAAATTCCCCCACGGTTATAACCGTCGGCCCGCCGATGTTATAGACCTCTCCGAAGCGGCATTTTTCCAAAGCCACCCAATATGATTCCATCGCGTCCCGGACATCAATAATGGTCCTGGTCGAGTCCAGATTTCCGTGCCGCAATTCCTTTTGTAAACCGGCTTCAATTCTAGCCACCTGCATCGCGAAAGAAGTCGCGAAAAGGTCGGAACGCCGGGGATTTAGATAAGCGAACATCCTCGTTCTGATTATTTTCATTCCATAACTCTTAAAGTAAACATAACCCAGAAAATCCTGGGCTGTTTTGGAAACCGCGTAAGGATTGGCGGGATTAATTGGGCAATCCTCTTTTATGGGAACGTTTTTAGGGTCTACTTGGCCGTAAACCTCCGAGGTACTGCAAAGCTGGATTACCGGGTCAATCTCGGCTATTCTTATCGCCTCAAAAAGATTGGCGGTGCCTAAAATATTATTGTTTAAAACCGACAAAGGATTGATAAAAGAATCTTTAACATTGGCATTGGCGGCTAAATGAAAAATGCCGTCGGGCTTTATTTCTTTTAAAACCCTGATGGTTGCGCTCAAATCATTAAGGTCGCATTCATAAACCTTAACTTTGTCGGCAACGTTTTTCAAATTGCCTTTTTCCGAAACGCTGTGCCACCTGGCTATTCCAAAAACTTCCGTCTCGGGGTGATTATTCACGATGTATTCCGCCAGATAACTTCCTCCGGAACCGCCTACCCCGGTGATGAGAACTTTCTTGAATTTTCTTTCGATTGAAGACATATTATTGTAATAACCCTTTAATTTTGGCTAAGTAATAAGTGGCTATTCCTGATGAGGTTAAAAATTTTTTCTCAATAATTAATTTTTCAAATTCATCTTGAGTAACTAAATTAATTTCTTCAATTTCTTTTTTATCCATAATTGCGGATATTTTTTTAGCTCCTTTTCCGAAAAATATATGATGAGTGCTGTCAATTCGGCTAAGACAAACCTGTAACGGACCTACATAAGTCACCGAATCGCAGACAAATCCTGTTTCCTCTAATAACTCTCTTTTTATGGCATCTTCCATTGACTCTTTCTTATCTAAATACCCTGACGGAAGCTCAAGCGGATGCATTCCAATAGCCGGCCTGAATTGACGCACTAATATAATCTTCTGGTCAGACGTTACCGCTAGGATCCCAACGGAATCGTCGCAGGAAAGACGATAATACGGCTTCTCATTAGAGTCATTGTAAGAAACCGCCTCAATCGAAAACCATTCGGTTTTAAAAACTTCTTTACAAGAAGTCATTTTTTTGCCGGCTTTGATATTTATTTCTTTATTAAACATTCGCGAACTGATTCCTTTTAATAATCTGATATCCCTTAATAAGTTCGGCAATTCCTTCTTGTAAAGAGACCTTCGGTTTAAAGCCGGTTTTTTCGATTTTTTCATTACTTACAACATAATCTCTTTTGTCGGGGTCTTCACCGATTTTTGATTCCAAAAAAACAAAATCCGGAAGCTGCTTCTGGATTTCCCGGCAAAGTTCCAGCTTGCTTAAATTGGCATCGCTTAAACCGACATTATAGGCTTGATTTTTAAGAGATTCAAAATTATCCATGCAGTGGATAAAAGCTGCGGCAACATCGCGGATATGGACATAATTTCTCTTAAAATGAGGTTCAAATAAAATAATGAAACGGTCGTTTACGGCGCGATAAACAAAATCATTAACCAGAAGGTCTAACCGCATCCGGGGACTAATGCCAAAAACTGTGGCTAATCTCAAAGTTATGCCGTTGCCGCTTTCCAAAATCGCTTTTTCCGCTTCCATCTTCAATTGGCCGTATAAAGAAATCGGTTCCAACGGCGTATTCTCGTCGCAAAAAGAAGTTCCTTCCTGTTGGCGGCCGTAACCGCTGTTAGTATTGGGGAAAATAATTTTCTGATTTGCCTCCCGCAGGCGCAAAATCAATTTGATTGCTTCCAGGTTAATGCTTTTAGCCGCCACCGGATCGCGGTCGCAAAGCGGCGCGCCCACCAGGCATGCCAAAGGAATAATAAAATCCTTTCCTTTAATATGCCGGGTTATCAGTTTTTCGTTCCGGATATCGCCCCGAACCACTTTTAAATTCTTATTATGGCAGCAATCCAAAAGCGACGGCTGATTATACATAAAATTATCAACCACTGTCACCTCATGACCCTGTTTTAACAATTCGGGGGTCAAAACCGAACCGATATAGCCGGCGCCGCCGGTAATGAGAATTTTCATAGTAAATTTAAAATGTAAATATCAAAATGAAAAATGACAATTTAAAATGTTAAAATTACTTTCTTCCTTTTAAGGTAAGAATGCTTGAGGCTAAAACATTGGAAATTTCAATCAATTCTTCCAATAACCATTTTAGCTCATTTTGGTCACCTTTATTAGTGTCTCTTAATAAGGTTAACCACATCTTAGATTCATTAGCGGATTTTAAGGAATACGTGAAAAAGTTAATGAAGTCTCTTTTAGAACTGGCAGAATTGGCTTCGATATAATTAGCTAATATACTTGTTCCACTTCTTAGAAGTTGTTTTCCTATGACACTACATACAGAATCCTTGGGAAGGTTATCAATAAATTTAACCAATCGCAAAACCCAGTTATATAATCGTTTTTTAAATTCATTTTTGAATTTTGCACTGTCATTTTCCATTTTGATTTTTGAATTTTACATTATTTTATACTATCTAACACCACTTTTGAAATAGACTCAATATCTTCTGGTTTCAAAGAAGGATTATTAGGGAGGAAAAATCCGGTATGATGAATTCTGTCCGCCATCGGGAAAGAAGCCTTACCATAACGATTATACCAGAATGGATGCAAACCGAGATTGCCGGCCGAAAATATGCGCGTTTCAATTCCGTTTTCCTCCAGAGCTTTGACTATTTTTTTCCGTTCTTCGCCGTCTTTGGCCAAAGCGCCGAAGTGAATGCTGCAAATAACCGAATCATCGGGCGCTTTCTGGGAATAAAAATTTTCGCCGAAAAGTTTCTTATAAAGAGCGTGATTTTCGCTTCTGCGTTTAATCAGCCAATCCAGTTTATCAATCTGGCGAATTCCCAAAAAAGCGTTTAAGTCGGTGGAACGAAGATTAAGCCCGGGCTCATAAAAAACAAACGGGGAATGAAAATCGTCAATGTTATATTTTTCAACCAATTGGTTATGGGCTTCTTTATCTAAATCCTTGCTCCAGCCGTGGCTTCTCGACATAAGCAAAAAATCGTTAAAAAACTTGTTATCGGTTGAAACCATGCCGCCCTCTATAGTTGATATCTGGTGCCCGAAATAAAGAGAAATACTCGACATATCGCCGAAACTGCCGACTCTCTTCCCGCGATAGGAAGCGCCCATGGCGGCGCAGGCATCCTCCAGTAAAACAAATCCATATTTTTCTTTAAGCGCCAGCAGTTCGTCCATTTTGTGAGGCACGCCCAAAACCTGAACCATAATTACGGTGCCGGGATTATGCTCTTTAAGCAATTGTTCCAGATGATTCAAATCCAGGCCGAAAGTTTCTTTGTCGGCCTCGCACATTATCGGCTCAAACCCGAGTTGAATAGCCGGCGATATAGTTGTTACCCAGCCCACGCTCGGCACGATTACTTTCTTATTTTTGAGAACGCCGGACAATAAAAGCGCGTAAAACATCAGCAAGTTGGCCGAAGAGCCGGAATTGCAGAAAATTGAATATTTTTTGCCAACCCAGTCGCTCCATTTTTTTTCAAAATCCAGAGTCAATTTGGCCTTAGTCAGCCGCGGATAAGTTTTCAACCATTCAATCAACCGGTTAATGTCGTTTTTGTCGATAGTATCTTCGGCTAAATGGTATTTTACAGGAGGATTGCCAGTCATTTTCATTCAATTATTTTCTCATAGAGACCTTGATTTGACAAGACCTTGGGAAAAATTTTAGCTAAAAATCTTTTGCTCCAGAATTGGTTTGAAAATTATTCAAAATAATATTATATTAAAAAGATATGGATATCCAAAATAAAAATACTGATTGGCTCCGTCTGGTTTTTATAATTTTCGTGGCAGCATATGCCTCTCTTTTCTTAATTGGGCCATTTCTCGGTCCGACAGACGATTTTTATTTTCTCCGCACTCTTCAAGTCGGCAAACCCATGCTTCCTTACAGCCAAAGTTTTCCTTATTTCAATTTCCTGAGCCGCGGCCGCTTTGCCCCGCTGGGGGCAATGGAATACAACCTCCCCGCTTTTTTTTCGGCTTCGGCATTTTCTTATTTTCTATATCACTCCATCCAATTTATTCTATTGGCCGTCATGCTTATATTTCTTATTTCCCGAGTTACTTCAAAAAAATTATTAATTTACGGAATTCCGATATTGCTTTTTCTTACGCCGGAATTCACCATATCTTTTTTCAGGATGCAAATGACCGAAAGAATTATTATAATTTTATTTGCCTTGCTTTTACTTTGTTATTCTCTTTATCTCGAAAAAAGAAAAATATGGTATTTGCTCGTCGGTTTTATCGCCGCCAATCTGGTTATTTATTTTAAAGAACCGATTTTTGTCGTTATCGGCGTTTTTGCCGTTTCCTATCTTTTTCTTTCCCGGAAAATAGCGGATAAAAAAATAAAAATCTTTAACGGATTATTGCTATTAAGCTCCTTGGCTTACGCCGTTATTTATTATTTTCACGTCTACCTGCATCTGGGTCCTGTTCTTTATTCAAGCAATCCTTACAACCCTTTACTTGTATTCATAAAAAATTTCCTGAATTACGGTTTCTTTTCGGATCCGATACTCATTCTGATCTTGTTGCCGATGACGGCCTGGCGGATATATAAAATATTTATACGGCGCCAGGAATCGCACCCTTTTTATGATTCCTGTCTGATAACGGCTTCAGCATACGTGCTTATGTTTTTCGCGCTGAACATGTACGGGCTTCATTATTTATTACCGGCTTACGTTTTGGCTATCCCGGCCCTGATTTATTTTCTGGTCCAGAAAAAGGAAAAAATGCCTTTTATAAAAACGGCCGGATTTATTGCGGGCTTCATTCTGATATTTAATACGCTTCCTTCGGGGATTCATTATCTGACTTATTACAAATATCTGCCGGTCAACTTCAATAAAACCCTGGCCTTCCTGATCCAGGACATAGATTCCAGGCATCCCAACGAACGGGTTAATATTTTTCTTGACGGGATTGACCGCGGCACCGGCCGGGATACTTATTTTATTCTGTCGGAATTTCTCCAGTTTAAAGGCCTCTCTAATCTTAAGTTTAATCTTAAATCCGACATTGAAACCAAAAACGCCTCCCCGCTCGCGTTAATAAAACCGGGCAACCCCACTCCGCCGTTTACTGTTTTCGAAACAGACAAAACGGACAAGATAGCCAGCGGTGATTATCTGGTTATTTCGCCGCAAACCCCGAAAAATATCAATAAACCCTACCTTCAATCTTTAAATAAAGACTATGAGCTGGTTTTCCAAACAAAAAGTCCCCTGGCTTTCCCTAATCTCAATTTAAAAACCCTGGCCAAATATTTTCTTTCCAGAAAAATATCCCAAAGCCAAAAAGAAAAAGGCGTAATGACAAATGAGAACCTGATGCAATGGCCGGACTATTACGTGCTTATCCGGAAATAAATTTTAATCTTATCGGGGCAGGCACAATATGTCTTTGTCGCCGATTTTCTTCAAATCATAATCGCGCGCCTGAAGCAATTTAGAAATCGTTTCCAAATTTACTCCTGACGCTTCCCAACTTTCTTTAATAAATTCAAAAACAATGATGGGGCGATGCTTGCCTATTGTATCCAGCGAACCCAAAATGACTTTTCCGTCGTTTCCCTCGGTGTCTATCTTTATGAAATCCACTCTTTTCTCGTTTTTTAATATTTCATCCAAAGTGCTTGTTTCCGCTTTTATTTCCGACTGGCTGGCCGCGTTTTTGTAAAAACTGCCCGTTCCTTTGTTCGGTTCTTTATCGTCGGGCGCGTAGAACGGAATTATTCCTTTTTTATCGGAGGCCGCCAAAGAAACGATGGAAATATTTTTTATTCCGTTAAGTTCGCAATTTCCCCTGATTCTGTCGGCAAATCTTTTTACCGGTTCAAGGGCTATGACTTTCTGGGCGATTTTGGAAGCAACAAGGGAATGGCATCCGATATTAGCCCCGACATCCACAAACACCCCGCCTTTCAAAAGATATTTTTTAATAAGATTAACTATCGGCAATTCATAGTGCCCTTTGAAAAATATCTGCCATTCGATAAAAGAGCTTGTATTGATATGGATTTTAAGGTTCTTATCGTAAGGAATCGTCGTTTCAAGATAGTCATTCTGTCTTTTATCTGGATGATAAAATAATCTCAATATCCGCTCCGTTCCGGGCGGATGAAATTTTCTGGTCAATTTCGCGATAATTTCAATCATTTAATATCTTTTTGTATTCTTTTAACATTTCTTCGGCTACGCTATTTATGTCAAATTTATCTTTTATCAATTTTTCGGCGTTTTCTTTCGCCCTTTGGCGAAGCCCTTCTCCGTCAAGAAAATTATTTATTGCCTCGGCCAGTCGGACGGGATCGCAAGGCACAACAAACCCGGCTTGGGCGTCTTTAACCTCATAGTGAATGCCAACCTGGTCGCTGATAATTACCGGCAAGCCGCAAGCCATCGCTTCAACCACGGCCATTCCGAAGTTCTCGGAATAAGAAGGAAGAGCGAATATGTCGCTTCCGGTATATGCCTCCAGTTTTTTTCTGCCGGTTAACATTCCGGCAAACGTCAGCTTGCCCATAACTTTTTCGTCTTCAAACCATTTTTTGACTTTTGCCTTAAAACTTTCCTCGCCGTCTCCGACGATTAAAAGATGAACATCATCTCTTTTGGAAACGACCAGGCCGTAGGCCTTCGCTAAAATATCCAACCCCTTTTTCCAGTTTATGCGGCTTAAAAATAAAATCACTTTTTTGTTTTTCAGCTCCGGATAACTATTTACCAAATCGCTTTTCGAAGGCAAATTAACGAACTCGGACAAATCGATTCCATTAGGAACGACAAACGCTTTCTTGTTTTTTAATTTCAGGAATGAATCGGTCTTTTCAAATTCATCCCGCGCAGTGTATTGAATGGCGGCCGCGCCTTCCAAATCCCTTTTGGCAATCAATTCATAATAGAACCGCTTCTTCCATCCTTTTTTATTGAAAGTGTAAGAGTAAAGTGTTCCCCGGGGTGCGATAACATAGGGTTTCCTATATTTGCGGCAATAATGGGCGGCAACGGCAGTCGGGTAATTCCAAATCGCCGATAAATAAACAAAGTCGAAATTTTTCACGTTTTTTTTCAACGCCCGGGTTAAAGGCCATGAGAATTGCCAGCCGTTCGGACCGACAAATTCGAAAATTTTGGAGAATTTAAAATAAGTCACGTTCACGCCGTCAACGTTAGTTTCCTGTCCTGCCGAAACTTTTCCGGCCAATCCGATATCGGTGGTATAAACCGTTACCTCAACGCCTTTCTTAACCAAAGTTTTATTCAAATTATGAACGGAAGCGATGGGTCCGCCGAACTTAAAAGCCGGATAATACGAAGGTATGACGCAAAGAATTTTCATTATGTTTTTTTATCCAACACTTTTTGATAAGCTGAAATAATTTTATTTCCGTAATCGTCCCAGGTAAAACCATTAGAAACCCTTTCTTTGGCCGACTCCCCCATTTTCCGGCAAATTTCCGGGTTGTTATAAAGATAAAGAATTTTTTCTTTCAGCGCTTCAACGTCGCGGATGGGAATAACAAACCCGTCAGTCCCGTCGCGGACGATGTCTTCGCCGCCGGTATTGACGGTGTAAATCACCGGTAACCCGCAGGCCATCGCCTGGGGCTGAACCAAAGCCAGCCCTTCTTCAATTGACATTATAACGAAAACCGAACTTTGCGAGTAATATTTAAAAAGTTCTTTCTGGGGAATATGGCCAATATAAGTGATTTTAGAATTTTTAGGAGTCCGAGTATTTTTTTCAATTTTACGAGGTTCAACCTCCTCGCGAATTGACGTCAATGTTTGGGAGGTTGAACCTCGGTAACGAACTCCATATTTTTTAAAAAATGGCTTAATTTCGTCATTTAAGGAACCGATTAAAATAAGTTCCGAATTGGGGAGTTTTAATTCCGAAAAAGCCCTCAGCAGATAATGGACTCCTTTTCTTAGGGTCATTCCGCCGGCAAAAACTACGCGAAAAACTTTATCGGTTTTGGGAATCTGCCTGAAAGCGGATAAATCAACCCCGTAAGGAACCTGAATCAATTTATTCTCCGGAACGCCATTTTCCAAAAAAGTTCTTTTGACATAAGAGGAGGGAATGGAAATATAATCGGCTTCTTCGTATTCTTTCAATTCTTTCTCGATAACTTCCGGGTGCGGCAACAGAAACGTCCTCATTTTCACGCCGAATTTTTCATATTCTTCTTTAAGGATATTATTCTGGTAAAGAATATGGGAACTGCCACGTTCCACCACCGCAATGGCGCCCGAACTCTTCGCTTTTCTTAAGGTATGCAAAAACATCGAAGAACCGCCAATCACGATATCGGCTTTACCTAAATTTCGCGCGGCCAATTTGTCAAAAATTTCACAAATTAAATACTGCGGGTTATAAATATTCTGTAGAAACCGCGGCAATTTTCGCCAGCCCCGGAACATAATTTCCTTGATTAAAATGGAACTGACTTTTTCCGGCGGAATGCCGTATTTTTTGGCTTCAAATTTCGGGTAAGAAGTGATAAGCTGCGCCAGATAATCCCGTTTCAACAATTGCTGGGCGAGATTAAAAAGATGGAATCGGCCCGGCACTGAAATTGTGATTTTCATATTATATTGGTTTTTTTGCTATGCCGATTAAAGTACTCGCGTGTTTTGAGGCAAAACCGGGCGGCATGGCAAAAGGGGGCATTATTTGGAAAAAATAATAAACAAGTCTTTTGAATGTACTGATTATAAGATTTTTATTATCAATAAGGAAATAGCCTAAAATATTATGAGGAAAAATTTTCATTTCTTTGGCCCCGCATTGCTTAAATTCTTTTTCAATAAGAAAAGCATCATAGTCAATTTCCGGGATATCGTACCCTCCTAATTTTAATTGCCTCATTTTTTGCCTCAAGGGATGAACTCCGCTTGGCACGATTGAAACCACATAGCCCTCCGGCTTTGCCAAGCCAAACATTTTTTTAAGGAATATCAGCCTCTCCGATTCATCCAAAAAATGCTCCAACACTCCGACATGGAAAACAATATCAAATTTTAAATCGTTTGCCGGCGCGTAATTCAAAAAATCCTCACAAATAAAAGTCACATCTAAATTATTTTTACAAATAACAGATGCTTCTTGAATATAATTTTTGGCTCTTTCTAAAACTTCTTTTGAGCAATCAAGCCCGACGCATTTCCAGCCATTTAAAGCAAACATTATAAGCTGGTTTCCTCCGCCGCAACCGACTTCAAAAATATTCAAGTCGTTCCGGGAAAAAGGATTTGTTTTTATTTCTTTAAATATCCTTTTCCAAGCCCTGGGAAACTTGCCCAGCTTTTTACATCCGCGCTTGCCGGAAACAGAAAATTCAAAACCGGATTTTTTCCAAGCCGTTCGCCATTTGTCAGCTACTTTTATTGCCACAAAATTATTTATTGATATTATTTTTGACCGCGACAATTCCTATGGAAAGAGACGGATATTTTATTATTTTGGCGAGTATCGGGTCTAAAAATTGAAATATTCTTAACGGGAAAACAACAAGCCAGGCCAATTTCGGATTTATCCTGCCGATGATTCTTTGTAAATTAATCAGTCGCTGGGACGCGTAACCGGAGATATAGCCGGCTGATTCAATTTCAAAATCAAATTTATTAAGCAAATTTTTTATTTCTTCATGCGTATAGCCCCAGCGCACATGCCCTCCGTCTTCGTAGGTCGATAATTTTGTTTTATCGTCGCCGTAAAGATGCTTATAGTATTTATAAGGAGCGGTCAGCAGCAATCTGCCGCCGGGTTTCAATAAAAACGAGAAATCTTTTAAGAGCTTGCTGTCGCCCAGAATATGCTCAATCGTTTCAAAGCAAATAATTTGGTCAAACTTTCCCAAAACTTGAAACATTTCGTCTAATTTTCTTAAATCCCCGTCAATAAAATTGATATTAGAAATTTCCAGAATTTTCGCTCTTCCGGCGGCTATTTTATTATTCCGTTCGTCAAAAGAAATCCCTACGGCTTCATTGCCAATTTTGGCGGCGTACATCGTAAAGGCGCCGGAACCGCAACCGGCATCCAAAGTGCGCAAAGAGCCGGATTTAAGATATTTTCTTAGCCAACGCCAGCGGTCAAAAACAGCCGCATCGCCGTGTAAAACCATGGCCATATAACCGATTAGTTTTATTAGAGTGTTATCCATTATGGAAAAACTGGCCGTATAAATTTTTATTTTCTTTAAACCAATTAATTGTTTTTTCAATGCCTTCTCTGAAGGAATGTTCCGGCCGCCATTTGAAAGCGGAAAAAGTTTTACTCATATCAGCTTCCCATTTTTTCGGTTCCCACGGCTGCGACGGAGTTGTCCCCCAGTTAATTTTTGCCTTGGAGTTAATCGAAGCCGCAATCAAGTCCACTGCTTCTGATATCTTATGCTCTTTCCCCATGCCCACGTTGAATACCTCGCCCTTTAAACTATCGGCTTTATCCATGGCTTCCAAAAATAAATCAATTACGTCTTCAATGTAAATATAGTCCCTGACCGCTTCGGATTTTGCCAAATTTAATTCTCTATTATTCAACAAATCCAGAATTACTTTGCTGATCAACCGGCGATGGTCATCGTAAGAACCGAAAGGCGAAAACAAACGAAAAGCAATGATGGGCTTATTTTGAGACTTGGCTATAAAGCCGGCATAATGAGTAGCGGCCAGCTTTATTATCCCGTAAGCATTCATGGGTTCGCACAAATCCATTTCTTTCATCGGCTTGTCTTTTAAGCCGTATTCGGAGGAACTGCCGACATTAATAAATCCTTTATAATTAACATCCTTTAAGGCGGAAATCAGATTAATCAATCCTATTAAATTAGTTTCGACCAATTCCCGGTCGGAAGCCGAAACGCCGCCGTGGATTCCGGCGGTAGCCAGATGGAAAATGTAATCCGGCTTAATGCTCTCCAGTATTTTTTTAAGTTTTTCTTCTTCCAGAAGATCAACGGAATAGTTATGAATTTTTTCTAAAATATCGGAAATCCGCCAAAGATTTGAATTAGTTCGGGTTAAAATATGGATTTCTTCGCCCTTACCCAAGGACAACAATTTTCTGGCTAAATTCGAACCGACAAATCCGGTGGCGCCGGTAATTAATATTTTTCTGGGCATATTTTATTTTAATGTTTGCCAGCCGCTTGCTTTGGGCGTTTCTTTTGATTCCGGCAATGGTTCGATAATCATATTTTCCAAAAATTCTTTTCTCTCCAGATAAGGCGACATATCCTCCAATGGACGGCCAAACTCTATTTTAGGCTTTATTTTTTGGTTTTCGTCTATCAAAACATCGCAGACAACCGGGCCGTTATAATCAAGCGCTTCTTTTATTTTTTCTTTTATTTCGCCGGGAGTTTTTATCGTAATCGCTTTTATTCCGTAGGCCTCGGCTACTTCGGCGAAATCGGGAGAACTGTAGCCGCCTGCCTCCGAAGTGGCAAAATATCGGGAATCAAAATAAAGGTCCTGAAATTGCTTGATTATGCCCATACTCCGGTTATTGATGACAAATATCTTTAGCGGCAATTTGTAATGAAAAACGGTCTGAAGCTCCTGGATATTAAGATTAAAGCCGCCGTCGCCGGCAATGCAGATTATCGGTTTTTTGCTCAAAACGAAACAAGCGCCGATTGAAGCCGGTAACGCGTAACCCATCGGCGCGTGGCCGAGATTGGAAACCAGCCGTTGGCCTTTCTTGATTTCAAACGACTGCATCGTCCAAGCAAGATTGCCTCCGATATCAACAATTATGGTTTCGCTTGAATTAAGCGCATCGGAAAGCATTTTCAAAAAAACATAAGCGCTGATTTTGTCTTTTTGGTTATAATATTCGGGCAGAACGGCGGGATATTTGGTTTTCCATTCCTGGGTTTTTTTAATCCACATGGAGATGTCCGGTTTTGCGATTTCCGGAATTCTCGGCTGGAAAAGATTCAAGAACTTTTTAACGTCAGCGGCCACTCCGATATCAATGTCTAATCCCCTGCCTTTGAAAATCTCATTTCTATCAATATCCACCATCACTTTTTTGGCCATTCTTGCGAAAGAATTGATGCGCCCGCCGGTTTGCCTGGTGTCCAGCCGCGAACCCAAGCTGATAATCAGGTCCGAATTCTGGACGGCAAAATTAGCGCCGCGATTCCCATAAACGCCGATGGCGCCGACAAGTTGTGGGTGATTATGCGGCAAAATATCCAAAGCGCCCCAGGAAACCACCACCGGCCAACCGAGGGCTTCAATAAATTGAATAGTTTCTTTTTCAGCTTTCCCCAATCTGACGCCGCTGCCCAACAAAAGAATCGGCCGTTCGGATTTTTTAATCAAATCAATAATATCGCTGATTTTCTTAGAAATAACTTCGTCGGAATCTAAATCCGCCGTTTCTCCTATTTCTTTTTTGGGATTAAAACCGGTTAGCTCCGCCGGATTAATCTCCGCCACCTGGATATCCACCGGTATATCAAGAAGCGCCGGGCCCGGCCTGCTTTCTTTGGCCAAATAAATTGCCTTGTCCAGATAATATTTTATTTTTTTAGGGTCGGTTATTGTTTCGGCAAATTTAGTAATGGGTTTAACCATACTGACAATATCGGTTTCCTGAAATCCAATTTGTCTCGGTTTATTTTTCACGGCGTTCGTTGATTCGGTTGTCGCTATCTGGCCGGAAATAAAAAGAGTCGGAATAGAATCAAACCAAGAACCGCACATCCCGGTAATTAAATTAGTGGCTCCCGGCCCGCTGGTTACTAAAACAACGCCCAACCCGGGGCCAAACCGGGAATAGGCCTCGGCCGCCATGGCGCCGGCCTGCTCGTGCTGGACGCAAACAAAATCAATATCGCCTTTTTCCTTAGCCCGCCGGCCGACCGCGTCGGTAACATGGACGATAGCGCCGCCGGTTACCGTAAAAACGGATTTTGTCCCGAGTGAAACAATATAATCAACGATGTAATCGGCTAATTTCATAAAAAATATTATACTTTTTTATAAGCGATTTTAGGTATAACGGATTAGCTTAATCTTTTCAGAAAACTAGAAAAAATTTCCAACATGTAATCAACCATTTTGTCCGTTAAGCCGTGATGAGCGCCGATTAAAAACGACTGCTCCATAATCAATTGCGATTCTTTAAGATTGCCGATTTTGCGGTGTTTGATTTTTTTATAAGCCGGGTGTTTTAAAATATTGCCGGAAAAAAGCGGCCGGGTCTGGATTTTACGGTCTTCCAGATAACGCACCAGATTATTTCTTTTGAAAGGCGCCGACTCCCTGATGGTTAAAGGAAAGGCCAGCCAATTGGTCATAGAATCGGGCATTGATTCAGGCAAAATGAAATACTTTTCAAATTGTTTGAAAAATTTATAAAGCGTTTTAAAGTTTTTCCCCCGCGTATAGACAAATGAATCCAATCTATCTAATTGTTTCAAACCGAATGCCGCCTGCAGTTCGGTTGGCTTGAAATTATATCCCCTTTCCACGAACACGAAAGCGCTGTCATAAGGTTTGCCGTCAATTTTAAAAGTGGCCAGCCGGGAACGGATTTTTTCGTCATGCCTTGAAATGCCCCGCCCCCAATCCCTGAAAACGCGGGCTTTTTCTCTTAATTTTTTGTCATTTAACATCAGCATTCCTCCGGCGCCGGCGGTGGTAATGATATGTGATGCGTAAAAACTGGTAGTGGTGATATCACTCCAATTGCCCGAGGGCTTGCCGTGAAATAATCCGCCGATGGTATCGCAACTGTCTTCAATAAAAACAAGTTTATGTTTTTTGCAGAAATTCCTGATTTTCGGCAAATCAACAAAATTGCCGATTAAATTCGGCGCCATCACGGCTACGGTTTTTTTAGACAACGCTTTTTCCAAAACGCCGGCATCAATGGTGTATTCCCCCGCTTTAACGTCAACAAAAACCGGGGTCAAGCCGAGTTGAACAATAGGACTAACCGTAGTGTTGAAATTACAAGCCGGCGTGATTATCTCCGCCCCTTTGGGAAATTCCATAATTTCCAAAGCCAAGAGATTGGCCGAGGAACCGGAATTGACAAAAAGGCCGAATTTTTTGCCGAAAAATTTAGCTATTTTATTTTCAAATTCTTGAGTTAATTTCCCCGGCGTTATCCAGCCCTTACGCAAAGCGTTCACAACCGCCTGGATTTCTTCTTCGCCAAAAGCATCGGTGGTGTTGGGGGCATACCAAACCCAATCCTTGCCCGGAATAAATTTTTTATTTTTGATTAATGACTGCATCAATTTAATGCATTTCAGTTTTGCCCTTTTCGGTCTCAATGGGCACGTGCCGCATCCAAATTTTATCTTTCCACCAATTCTCATTTTTTAAATACCAGTCAACGGTCTTGGCTAATCCTTCTTTAAAATCAACTTTCGGCTTCCAGTTCAAAATTTTTTTAATTTTTGAGGCATCGGCCGTATGCCGGAAAACCTGGCCGGGCCGGTCGCCGATATTCATTACCGAATGCCGAAATTCTGTCTTTTGTTTCCCGTCAGTGTTGTCCATCAGGCGAATTATCAAATCGGCAATTTCTTTTACCGAATGGTCTTTCCCTGAACCGACATTGAAAACTTCGCCTCTGACTTTGCTATCAGGAGCGTGAATAATCAAATCAATGGCCCTGGCTAAATCTTCAACATAAGTAAAATCTCTTTTGCTGTTGCCCGAGCCGTGAATTGTCAAAGATTCTTTAAAAATACAGCTGGTAATGAATCTCGGAATGACTTTTTCCAGATGCTGGTTGGGCCCGTAAATATTGAAAGGACGGATTATTATCGCCGGAATCCCGTAAGTGTTGATATAAGAATAAACCAGGCGGTCGGCGCCGGCTTTAGCCGCCGCGTAAGGGCTGGCGGGATTTAGGGGGTGATTTTCGTCCATTTTTCTGCTCAAAGCCGTGCCGTAAACTTCACTGGTGGAAATATGGATAAACCTTTTTATTTTTTCACGGTTGCGGAGAACCGCGTTGGCGACTCTTTGGGTGCCCAAAACATCGGTCTCAAAGAAAGCCGCGTCGTCATGAATTGAACGGGGCACGTGGGTCTCGGCGGCAAAATGAATAATATTGTCCGCCTGAGAAACTAAATATTCAACCAATTTGGCGTTCCGGACATCGCCGTACCAAAATTTGAAATTTTTGCTATTTTTGATGTAGTCCGGGATATTCCTGATATCACCGGCATAAGTCAGCGCATCCAGCACAATATATTTATAATGAGGGTATTTTTTAAATAAAAATTTCAGAGTATTGCTCCCAATAAAGCCGGCTCCGCCGGTTATTAAAATTGTCTTATTTTTCATAATAATACCTTACATTAATTCTTTAAAAACTTCAATAATGCGCTGAACCCTATGGAGGAACAGATCCTCGCGTAACACTCTCTCTCTCCCTTTTTGTATCATTTTTTCTCTTAAACTTTCATTTTTCAAATAAAAATCAATTTTCTTCTTCAGCTCCTCGTAAGAGCCGAAAAATTCAGCTTCCTCTCCTTCCTTAAACACTTCATCTGTTTTTGCGGTTCTTTGATGCAACATAAAGCCCCCGCTGATAGGTATCTCATATGTCCTGCAAGCGAGTGTTTCTTTATTGTGTTCTCTCACAAACGCAAGCACAATTTTACTCGCATTAAAAATTTTAGACATGTCCTTGCCGTAAAGAGTTTTTGATTGAATACATTTTTTTCTCCAAAGGCAAGAACTTTGAGGATGTCTTTCCCAATCGTCTCCGTATATTTTAATATCATAACCGTCCCCGCAAAGCCGTTCTAAATATTCTGAACGTTTTTCTTTCGCGTAAGTTCCCATAAAAACAACATCGGCTCCTAATTCTTTTTTTTCTTCATCTGAGGCTTTTATAGGCGTATGATAATCGGGATCGGCAGCGCAAGGAAGAAATAGAGAAAGTTTAGCGCCTTTTTTCTTCAACTCTTCCACGTTCGCGAAATTAAAAGAAAAATGACAATCATAAAAAGGAATGGATTTATAAAAATAAGCGCTGCAGGTTTTGGTGAACGGAATATAATCCGGATACCAGGAGAAAACCTTTGTCAGTTTCGTTAATTTCTTGACTGTTTTGGGCATTACCAAAATCGGTTTGAATAACAGGACAAAATCCGGACGAATATCTTGCGTTTTCTCCAGTAATTTCTTGTTGAGGCCGGATACCCCGAAATAATGAGGAATTTTCCTGAACTTATTCAGCGCTTTGTTTAAAAACGAAATGCGGAAATGCTCGCGGTAATTGAACAATTCCGCTTCCACGCCTATTGCTTTGAAGGCATCAACGCAAAATCCTATGGTGCCGCCTTGCGCAATGTCTCCGCCGATTAAAATTTTCATATGTTTTTTGAAACCATTAAAATTCCCGACCTTACAAAAAAAGCTTTCCAAAGACCGGGATAATTCATAATTTTACAATTATTCGCCTTAAAATAAAGAATCATCGCGAAAGGGTCAACGGAATTACAGGCATCCGAATCGGAAGACCAGTAAGTTCCATAGTTCGGTTTAAGTTTTTTGTATTTTAACTCATTTCTGAAATTATCTCTATCCAAAAAAAACGCTAACGCCCAGATTATTCTTTTTGGCATAACAAGACAAATCCGGAAAAACAAATTTTCCCTTAAAGGAATTAACGCTTTGATTAATTTGCCTTTAAAGTCGAAATCGGAATATGGCCTGACGGCATAGCCGCCAGCCGCCCAAGGCCTCGCTTGCCAAGCCATGTGAAAAAATAAATATCCTTTGTTTTTAAGCACCCGAAGCGTTTCTTTTAAAGCAAAATCAATATTAGGAATATGCTCAAATACCGAGTTAGTGAATATTAAATCGAAATTTTGGTCGGGAAAAGGATATTTTCCGTTTTCTTCCAAAACAACGTATTTTTTACGATAAAAGTTTGAAAGGGATTCGCTGATATCCGCGCCCGTATAATCCCCGACTATATCCTGATATTTTCCGTTGCCGCTTCCTACCTCCAGGGCTTTCTCGTTTTCCAACCCGTATTTTTTTATAAATCCGGAAAGTTCTTTGTAAAAGAAATCTTTGCTTAAATCTTTGCCTGAAGCGTATTTTTCCCGGTTTATGTTTTCGTAAAATTTTTTATATTCGTTTATCGGCATATTTGGATTTTTTGGCGTATTCGGAATTCAAATAGGCCCTGTTATTCTCCGAAGCGATTTTAAAAGACTCCGCGTTCCTGAAATGGTCCAAGCCGCTGTAATGTTCGCATTTCCGGCAAATTAAAGGCGGTTTCCTGTCAAAAAACGACTTGCGGAAATTTTTCATCTTTTCTCCCCGCCAAATATCAATAAGAGCATTTTTCATTATGTTTCCGATTTTAAGGTCAACTTCTATGTCTCCGCACCAGCAAGGCGTGACATCGCCGTTCCAAGCGACTCGCACCCCCGAATAGGAAAGCCCGCAAGGCTCTTTTATTTTATTGGCCGAGAGCGGCGACATTCTCATTTCGCCTTTCAGGTCATTTTGCCCGATCAACCCTCCCCAGCTGTGATAGTTATACTGATAATCAATCCGGAAATTTTTGCTTAACGCCTTGAATAAATCGGTTTTCGTAAAAAGAGATAATTTTTTGGAAGTCCGAAAAGATATGGCGATGGAAACCGGATTTTTCAAGCGCCGGTTTGCCTCCCCCAGCTTGATTAAATTGCCGGAAACCCGTTCGAACATATCCACCCCGAAAATCTCCCGGTATTCTTCCCGGTCGGTTCCGCCAAAAGTGACGGTAATATTATTGACTCCCGACGTTAATAATTCTTCAACGTCAAAATTATTGAGAAAAATTCCGTTGGTGTAAAAACTTATTTCTTTTATTTCCTCAAAAGAACGCAGAAACTTTATTCTTTCAATCGCTTTTTTATCCAGAAAAATTTCTCCCGGAACGGGCGTTAATTCCACCCTTCCCCCGCCGATTTTAACGTAATCCCCGACCGTTTTCTCAAAAATTTCATCGCTCATCATTCCCTTTGAGCGCTTCATATATTTATAAGGGCAAAAACAGCAGCGAGCGTTGCAAACATTAGTCATTTCAATATCCAAATATGAGGGCTTAACCAGCAACCGGTCAAAAACATACCGGGAAAAAATTATCCCGGGAATAAGCCCGAAAAAAAATTCCTGAACGAGCTGAGCTGATTTTTGAACAATCTTTTTGAAAAACAGGAAACTGAAACCCGCCTTTGAGTATTCGGCGCGCAGCTTTTTAATGACGGATTTGGGGCTCATAATTCGTTGAAAGAAATAAGTTTAACGCCTAAATTGTCTCTTAACAAATTCAATAAATCCTTGTCCGTCAGCATTTTAAGGTCGTTTGCCCCGGCACCGGCCAAATCCGGGTGAGCCATCAAAAGATAGGTGGCTTCCGCCAAGCCGCCGAGAAATTTTTTATTATTCAAAATCTGCTCCAATTTCCCTTCGCAAAAATAATCGGGCATTATAAAATGCCGGCTAAAATAATTATTTATCATCTTTTTATAAACCGGTTTCAATGAAATCTTGGCCGTAAGACAATTTGAAGAGGGCCTGATTTTTAAAATCCCGTATTTTTTCCCTAATTTGGAAACTATCATCGCCACAGTGGGAAGCGTATGAATATGATGATGGGAATCAATGTGGCTCGGTTTTAAACCGTGGCCGAGAAACTTAAGAATCTGATTTTCCAATTCTTTATAAATCTGCCGGCCGGAAACGCCGAACCGGAAATATTTTTTCCTGAATTCTTCAGAACTCAAAAAATTATCATTTTTTACAAACGAGGAAACTTCTTTTAAATTATCGGTGACGGGCCTTCCTCCGGTAAGGTTTAAGTGAATGCCGATGCTGAAATTTTTATGGATTTTCGCGAATTCCATGGCTTTATCAAAAGCCGAACCGTTCGTTAAAACGCTCGCGCTGGTAAGGAATCCCTCTTCAAAACATCTGATTATCGCTTCGTTGACTTCGTTATTTTGCCCAAAATCGTCGGCGTTGATGATAAACCTCGCTTTATTCATGATTTTGAAACGTATTTTAAGGCCTTTAGAATTCCCTCAACGCAGGCATCATAATTCCAGCTTGAAATAATTTTAAGGGAATTTTTACCCATTTTGTCCCTTAAAGCGGGATTTTCTGCCAATTTCTCAATGTATATTTTCAATTCTTCCGCGTCTCCCGCCTTATAAACAAAGCCGTTGTAATCCTGCCTAATCAGATCGTAAGACACCCCGGCAAAACTGGCAGAGACAACCGGCAGGCCGGACGCCATGGCTTCATTGACCACCAACCCCCAGCTGTCTATTTTTGACGGGAAAACAAAAATATCCGAAACGGCGTAAAATCCAGGCAGTTCACTCTGGTTTTTAAACCCCGTAAAATAGGCGTTTTTGATGTTTTTCTCTTTAACGTAATTTTCCAAAAGGATTTTTTCCTTTCCTTCCCCGACGAAAACAAGGGCGGCTTCCGAAGTTGCCGAAATTTTCTCAAAAGCCCTTAAGAGATCAAAAGCGCCTTTTCCTTTATAAATTTTCCCGACGTACAAAATTACCGGAATTTTAAGCGGCAAGTTTAATTTTTTCCGGATTTCTTCTTTTCTTCCCTTATATTTTTTCGATTCTTTTTGGAAAAAATCATTGTCTATGGAATAAGGAGTTAAAAATATTTTTTTGTCGGGAGCGCCGAAATATCTGTAATATTCCCCGTTTGACTTGCCGACGGCGAGAAACGCGGAAATCCCCTTAAAAAATAAAGGGAACAACAATCTTTTAATCGGGTGCGCCCAGGGACGCGAAATTTTAAGCAGATTGGAATCGCCGTGAAGAAAAACCGGCGTCCGGCTGGCCCAGGCGCCGAAAAAAGCGAGCCAATTGGTAATGCTTGAATAGCCCCGCACCAATATCGCGTCATAATTATTTAAAAAAAGCTCTCCGACAATCGAGGGGTTTATCAGGCCGAAAAATCCGGGCCGGGGCCTTAAGCTGTAATTTTTCAAAAATTTATAATTGTATCCGGCCAGCAAAGGAACGTCCCATTTTATTTTTTTACCGAAACCGGGGTCAAAATCCTCTTTTAGTCCGTAATCGCAGCCGAAATAAACCGTCAGCTCTATTTCCGGATTCTCGGCTAATTTTTTAAAAAGAGGCGCCTGATACTGAATGGGATGAGAAGTTAAAACGGCTAATTTATATTTCTTCATGATTTTGCTTTCTCAAATATCGCTTCCATTTCAAAAGCAGTCCCCTCCTTAATTGACTTTGAATTCGCCAGACGGCGCGTCAAAAAAATAATTTTCCATAAAATTTTATTCAAGAGAGGCGTGTTTAAAAGAATTTTGCGGATTTTTGACCGGACCCCGGAATTCCCGTAACTAACGTTTTTCTTGCCTGTCAGACCTCCGGTCTGGGGCAGATAAAAGAATTTAACGGCTTTCAAATCCAGGCGGCTTAAGGCGAAAGTCAGGCTGTTCCGGTTAAAATAAAAAATGTGCTCAAAATCCTTGTAAAAGCCGGGCCAATTGTTCCCATATTCTCTCGTGGCGTCATAGTTTGGAGTTGAAATATAAACGATGCCTGACGGAGCCAAAACGCGGGCCAGACGGGAGAAAAATCCGGTCGGGTCGGGTAAATGCTCTACCAGATTGCTGCAGACTATAATATCAAAATTCGCCAGGGATAAATTTGAATTTTCCAGAGTCCCCTCCCCAATGTCCAACCCCAGCTCTTTCCGGCCGAACGAAACCAGAACTTTGGAAATCTCGAGCCCCGTTCCTTGCGCTCCGGCTTTTTTTAAGTCATACAAAAGAAAGCCGGGGCCGCAGCCGATATCAAGAATTCGGCTGCCGGAAATTTTTTTGAATTTGGAAATGCGCCTGATAATCGATTTATTGCCGCCGGTTTTTTTCTGGTCGTTAAACTTATTTTTAAGCGTCACAAAATCTATTTCGTGATTTTTATAAATTTCGAGAATGTTTTCCCGGGAAGGCATCGGGCTCACAAAAGCCATTCCGCAATTCCGGCATTCAAAAACTTCCAGCCCGTCCGGGCGGCGGAAAACAGAACCGACATTTTTACTCCCGCAAATATTGCAAATATAAAGATTTTCCATTTTTAGATTAATTTTGAAAAAATATCCACTATTTTTCTTGCCGTGTTTGAATAATTAAATTCATTTCTGGCCATTTCTCTGCCTTTTAACCCCAACTGGCGGGCGAGCTTTTCGTTTTCCAAAATTTCAAGAATTTTTTCTTTCAGCTCCATAATATTTTCCGGGTCAACCAGATAACCGTTTACCCCTTCTTTTATGATATCACTGACGCCGCCGGATTTCCCGCCGATTACCGGCTTGCCGCAGGCATTCGCCTCCGCGAAAACTATCCCAAATCCTTCATAATCGCCGTTAACAACTTTATTGGGTAAAACGAAAATGTCGCAAAGATGGAGAAAAGCGATAATTTCTTCATCGGAAACAAAACCGGTAAATTTCACGCAATTGCTCAAACCCGAATCCTCGGCCAATTTAGAAAGGTTTTCCCGCTCCGGCCCCCGTCCGACTATGAAATAAACGACCTTGGGATATGTTTTTATGGCTTCTTTGAGCGCCAAAATGACGCTTGAATGGCCTTTGCGCGGCACCAATCTGCCCACGGTCAACAAAACTTTTTTAGTTCCGATATTATATTTTTCTTTGAGTGATTGGATTAATTTTTCGTCTTTTTTCTCAAACCGGGGAAAATCCACGCCTCCATGCGCCACAACTATTTTATTTTCATCAATGGCTAATTTTTTCAACAGATCCGCCTGAAAATTTGCCAAGGCGATAATTTTTTGGGAATGGCCGGCGACAAAACGAAACAGCCGATATTCTGATTTTTTTGATTTTAGGAAATTAATTTCCGTGCCGTTGACGAATAAAACATGGGGAATCCTGAAAATAACGGAAAGCATAACGGCAACCACGCCGGCGTTCTTCCAATGCGTGGTATAAATTATGCCGGGCTTGAATTTTAATGCCGCCGAAAAAGAACAAAACAGAGTAATTAAAAAGCGCAAAAGAGGGCCGGCAGAAAATTCGGGAAATCTTTTTGCCCTGAAATTCTGTTTTTTATCGAACTCGGAAGAGCTTTTTAAAAACGGCGCGACCACCATAACTTCCTGCCCGCAAAAGACAAAATTTTTGGCCATTTCGTAGGTATGGGTGGATATTCCGCCTTCGAGGGGCGGAAAATTTTGAGTTATGATGAGAATTCTCATAATCAAACTTTCCGCAATTTATTGTTGGAGTCATCAACTTCCTTAAGCAAAGATAAATTAACCCGGATTTTTTTGGCAAGCTGAATGAATGCCTTGGTGGCAAGCTGAATGAATGCCTTGGTGTCTTTAAGAAGGCAGCCGCCGCTGTAGCCCCGGTAACCGTCGGTAAAAATATTAAAGTGGCTTAAACCGATTCTCGGGTCCCAGCCGACGCATTCCCTTATCACCTCAAAATCTATCCCGCCGAGTTTCCGGCATAAATCATAAATCTGGTTGGCGAAAATGACCCGGGTGGCCAAAAAAGTATTGGAGAAATACTTGACCATTTCCGCTTCCCGGGCTTTGATGATTTTTGAATGCGGCGCTTTGGGAAGAATTTTCAGAATTTTCGGCGCCTGTTGCCGGCTTTTCGAGGTAGTGTAGCCGATAAGCTGCTTTTCGGGCTTTAAAAAATCTTTGATGGCGGTTTTGGCTCTTAAAAATTCGGGGTTATGCAAAATAATTTTTCGGGGATGCCGTTTTTGGAATTTGTCGGTTGAGCCGGGCAAAATCGTTGATTTTAAAACCACTATTTTCCCGTTCTTGATTCCTTTAAGCGCATTTTCAATTTCGGAATCATCATAGCCCCGGCCGTTTTCATAAAAAGGCGTCGGCACCGAAACAAAAATAATTTCGGCCCGATTAATTTCATCTACCGAGCCGATATTTTTATATTTATCGTAAAAGAAAACCTCGTATTTTCCGGGCTGTTTTTTAAACCAATGCCGCAGCGCGCCGCCGACATAGCCCAAACCGATAATGCCGATTTTTGTTTTTTTAGCCATTGCCATAATTGTTGAAATTTTCGAGCTCATCTTGTAGCGAAGAAAATTTCACTACAATTATGAGCACCCGCCTAAATTTTTGGATTATTTTTGATAATTATCTAAAATTTTCTTTAGATAATTTCTACCCCAACCAGTTTTCAGATATTCTTCTCTTTTAAGGGCAGTTCTTTTATCTTTATAACCTTCAAAATATATTAATTCAAGAGGGGTCCGATTTTTAGTTGATTCTACCAATCTTTGATTATGTTCTTTAATTCTTCTTTTTAAGTTGTCAGTAAATCCGGTATATAGCCCTTTGTCTTTGTGACTGAATAATACATATACAAAATAGAACATATATTAATATCCAAAAATTTTGGCGGGTAAAGGTTTGGTAATCAAAAATCCTTCGCCTTCGGCTCGGATTTTTGAACCAAGCCCTTTATTTAATTTATTAACCCGACAATTTCTGCCACTTCTTTGTCGTCCGGCCAGTATTTCAAGATGATTTCGCCGAACTCTTTGATTTTTTGGTCGTTTCTGCTCATCCGATACAAGTCGAGCAGCCCATAAAGGACGGGCGGAAGATTCGGCCCGATTCTATAAGCTTCCAAAAAATAATTTTCCGCTTTTTTAAAATCTTCTTCTTTCTGGCTGTAATTCGCCCATAATAATTGGTAGGTCTGGCCAAGAGCCAAAAGGTGGCGCACGTCGTTTTTAAACATATACGGCTCTATGTAAGAAATAAGCAACCGGCTGACGGCTTCGGATTGATTTGGCTGGGACATAATCTGAAAAATACTTTTGACTAAAAATTTGGCTATTTCTTCATCGCCGATTGGCGAATAAAATTTGAAAGCCCGGTCAAAAACCGTCTTGAATTCGTTTATGGTTTTCATCGTAGGCAATAAAGTGAGGCCGACAATGAAGTTTTTGGATTTTGCCAGTGGCAGATAAGAACCGAAAATAATCGCCAACACGGATAAAACAATAAGGACAATTATGATAAGTTGTTTAAATAATAACCTCGTCATAAATTTTAAATTTCTAATTTTAAATTTTAATTAAATGACTTAATTTCTGAATTTAAAATTCTCAAATCTGTATGTCACGAAGGCCAAAAACAGAAAAATATTCAGGTAAATCGGCAAAACGTCAAACAGAACAATGCCCTGGACAAGATAAGCGACAGGCAAAGCGAGAATTAAAGCTTTTAATACCGCTGGTTCATGCTGATTTTGCTGATTTATGCGGATATTTTTATCAGCATTAATCAGCGTCTTTTTCTTAAAGAATTGCCAGAAAAATACAAACCAGATTCCCAAAAAGCTTAATAGCCCCAAAATACCGGTCTCAGCCAGATAATCAAGGTAAATATTATGAGCCCGGTCAAACCAGGCGCCGAATCCCTGCGCGGGATTAAAATATTTTACGTTAAAACGCCGGTCAAAAATCTTAAGATAATTTTCCGGACCCCAGCCCAAGAGAGGCCGCTCTTTCCAGCCATTAATGGCCGTCTCCCACATAATGGCGCGGTCCGCAAATGTTTTCGTTGTAAATGAAATATCAAATACCCGCGAAAAAGGCAACGACTTAACAAAAGAAGCGTCTTTTAAAGCAATCATCGAACCGGCGGCCAGCAGAATAAAAAGCACCCCTCCCAACAGCCATTTTCGCCAACGCCGCGAATTGAAAACAAGATAAAATACAAAAACAACAATCGCGGCGATAAGGCCCAGAAAAGCGCCCCGGGTAGCCGCCGCGAAAAACACGGCCAGAAACAAAGCTATGGAAAACCAGAAAACCGAAGCGCCTAAAGAAAATAATTTATTCCTGTATTTGGACAATAAAATATAAGCGGAATAAAACATCGCAAAAATAGAAAAAGCCGCCACATACGCCGAGTTGCCGATTGACCCCTGAAAACGAAATGACGGTTCGCCGAATTTAACGCCGATGAAATGCTCAACACCAAAACCGGCTAAAACCCCGTAAAGCGCCATTCCCGCCCCTCCGATAAGCATCATGATAAAAATATTACGCCAATCTTTTTCTTCTCTAAAAAGAAGAACTAACAAAAGGAAAAACAGGTAAAAATGTAAAATCTGGAAACCTCCTTCCCCTCTTTCGAAGTTTGACCAAAAAGACCATTTCGGGTCAACGCCAAAAAAACAGGCCAGAAGAAAAACCGCGGCAAAAATTGAAACCGCGATGACAAGCGGCCGCTTGAATAATTCTTTAAGACGCTGATTCATATCCCTGCCCGCCGGCAAGCTGGGATTTTTGGCTGATTCCTGCCGGTTCAAAAGCAAGCCCAAAAGAAAGAAAATCAAAGCCAAGTCAACGGAAGTCCGAAACCAGACGTATTTTCCGACAATAAAAGGAAAAAGCGTGGAAACAGTGACCACGACTATGCACAAAACCGAGGCAAAAAGGAAAAATTTTGAAATTTTGAAAAAATTCATTTTATGACGATAACTTAACATAATTTAAATGAAAAATCCATCATCTAAAGTTATCCACAGAATCGTTTGACGCAGAAAGAGTATAATAATAGAAAGGCTTTAAAAGGTCGAAA